>JAESFW010000094.1_pt1 | contig 175427 bp, 159 predicted proteins | sample 9269481 | NCBI WGS metagenome assembly JAESFW01 (sample SAMN14515350, study PRJNA621654) | algae metagenome | isolation source: Lyngbya sp. HA4199-MV5 and co-occurring heterotrophs from soil with... | place: USA: Ahupuaa O Kahana State Park, Hawaii | collected 2009-07-21 | reverse complement strand
TGGAGAACCGGGGCTAAAAACACTCTGGCGCGGGCTAGGGACGTTCCATCACTTGCTCGAAGGCGCACAAATGGCAGCGCACTCCTAAGCCCTGTCAACGTTCTACCGACTTTTGCCTAATGGATAGTTTTTAACTAGGGGCTGTCATCAATTACGACTACACATTTCTTGGAGCAAGGGTTCCAGCCCCTAGCCTGGTGTGTTGAGACGGGCGTGACACGGCTGATATTGCAAGGTTTCGGAGCTAATTGATGACACACCCTAGCTTTTTGATGGGTCAGGCTATTGAGGAAGTTCGCGTTGATCCTCGATCGCAGGTGCAATGCCTGACTCACCTGCAATAATAGTAGCCATTGTCCGCTACCCTTTTGACACCATGCATCGTCTTGCTACTTTGCCAGGAGGCTGGAACCCGTCTGCGGATGGGGTGATTTTTGTAGAACAGCAGCCTGCCCCGGTCGTGGTGCTGACGGCAGCGGATACGGATGTTCAAACGCTCGCAACGGCGACGGCTCAGCTACCTGACGATTTTCCCGCCTTGCGGGTGGTGAATTTGCTTCAGCTTCAGCAGCAGTTGACGATCGATACCTATGCGGAAGAGGTGTTGGCGGCTGCGCGTATCATCATTGTGCGGTTGATTGGTGGGCAGGCTTATTGGAGTTATGGGCTGGATATTGTTGAGCAAACGGCGAAGCAGACGGGCGCGGCGTTGCTTTTTATTCCAGGGGATGAACGTCCTGATCCAACGTTGACGAGTCATTCGACGGTGCCGCTGTCGATCGTGAATCAGGTGTGGCGGTACTTTATTGAGGGGGGAAGTGAGAATTATCAGAATTTGCTGAGGTTTGTGGTGGCGGAATTTTTGCCGTGGGCGATCGACTATGAACTGCCGCAAGCAGTGCCGCGTGTAGGGATTTATAAACGATACGATGGTCTTCCTCTGGCGGAAGCTGATGTACATCGAGATTTTGGGTATATTCAAACCTCTCTCCGGGGGACTTCCCCTCGGTCCCCCGCCATGTGGGGGACTAACTCCCCCACGCCCCCCGAACAAGAGTCTTGTGGTGAAAAACAAAGATGGTCTGAGGTTGGTCTAGAAAGCGCTTTAACTTTTGAGGAAGCGTTAGAGAACTTCCCAACAGTGGCTGAGTATGAAAATGAGGGAGATTTACGGAGCGTTGCGATCGTCTTTTATCGGGCACATTATTTGGCGGGAAATACGGCGGCGATCGAGGCGCTTTGTGAGGCTTTGATGGAGCGAAATTTAAGACCTGTGCCCATCTTTATTTCGTCGCTGAAAGAACCGGATGTGCAGGCGGAACTGATTCGCTTTTGCAAAGGGAAGGTGGATGTTTTACTCAATACCACAAGCTTTTCGTTGGCGAGTTTAGATACAGATACGCCGAAGGTTGATTTATGGCAAACGCTGGATGTACCAGTGTTTCAAGTCATTTTTAGTGGTGGTACAAAGGAAGGCTGGGAGGCAGGTACGCAGGGTTTGATGCCGCGTGATATGGCGATGAATGTGGCGCTGCCGGAGGTGGATGGCAGAATCATCACACGAGCGGTTTCGTTTAAAGCAGTACAGGCTCAAAATCCTCTGTTGCAAACGGATGTGGTGGTGTATGAACCGGAGCGATCGCGCATTAACTTTGTCGCGGATTTAGCCGCTCAGTGGGTGAAGTTGCGCCAGACACCGACCGCCGATCGTAAAATTGCGCTCATTTTGGCAAACTATCCTAACCGCGATGGACGGCTGGCGAATGGAGTGGGGTTAGATACGCCTGCAAGCTGTTTAGAAATCCTTAAAGCGCTGAAGTTGGCAGGCTATACCGTTGCAGAAATACCTGAAACCAGTGATGCCTTGATGAAAATGCTGGCTGCTGGCATTACCAACGATCCAGAAAGTTTGGATCTGCGATCGATCCATCAATCCCTCTCCTTAGAAAACTATCAAACCCATTTTCAAACCTTATCTGAATCTGTGCAAGCTGGCATTCAAACCCGTTGGGGAAAACCTCAAGAAACGGATGCATTCCCGATAGCAGGTATCCAATTTGGCAACGTTTTCGTCGGCATTCAACCAGCGCGAGGCTACGATCGCGATCCCACTTTAAACTATCACGCACCTGACTTAGAACCAACTCATCATTACGTTGCTTTCTATCACTGGATTAGCGCTCATTTTGGTGCTCATGCGGTTGTCCATGTCGGCAAGCATGGCAATTTAGAATGGCTTCCTGGCAAAAGCGTTGCTCTCTCAGAAAACTGCTATCCCGAAGCCATGTTTGGCGCAATGCCTCATTTCTACCCCTTCATTGTGAACGATCCAGGAGAAGGGTCACAGGCAAAACGTCGATCGCACGCCGTCATTCTCGATCACCTCACGCCACCCATGACCCGTGCCGAACTTTACGGCAGTTTGCATCAACTGGAAGGCTTAATTGACGAATATTACGAAGCTCAAACCCTCGATCCGTCACGAGTCAATTTAATCCGCGATCGCCTTCTAGCACTCATTCGCCAGGAACATCTTCACCAAGAATTGGGGTGTGCAACCGAGCCATCCGAAGACGAGATCGCCACCCTTTTAACCACCACCGATGGTTACCTCTGCGAACTCAAAGAAGCCCAAATTCGAGATGGCTTACACATTTTTGGACAGTGCCCCACAGGTGTCCAACTCCGCGATTTAGCCGTCGCGATCGCCCGCAACCCGAACGCTAACCGCATCGGCTTAACCCGCGCGATCGCCCAGGATTGGCACCTCGACTTCGATCCCCTCACCGCCAACTTAGGCGCTCCCCTGGAACCAACAGATCATCCCGCCCTTCAAACCTGTCGCACGATCGGCGATGCCATCGAAATCATCGAAACCCACGCTGCCGCCCTTGTCGAAGCACTGATTACTCCGCCATTAGCGTTTAATAGTGCATCAACATTAAGTACCGATGTTGGGTTTCGTTCCTTAACCCAACCTACATTTATATTCTCGATTACTTCAAAAGCCAACGTCGATCGCCCCTCGATCAAACCTCAACCTTCTTGTCAGACCTCTTATTCGGGGGGTGTGGAGGAGTTAGGATCCCACATGGCGGGGGGCAAAGACTTTTCTATGACGCTGTGCCAGAGAAAAGACTTTGACAGGGGGGAAGTCCCCCGGAGAGAGCTTTCAAGCGAAGTAACTGCATCTATACATGATCGCTCGCCGCAACCCACGATCGGACAGCAGACACAGCAAGAATTACGTTGGGTACGCGATCGCCTCCTCCCCGCCTTGCACCAAACCGATCAAGAACTCCTCAACCTTCTACGCGGCTTAGACGGACACTACATCCCCAGCGGTGCCTCCGGTGCCCCCACACGCGGACGACCCGAAGTCCTCCCCACCGGACGCAACTTTTACTCCGTAGACATTCGCGCCATCCCCACCGAAACCGCCTGGGACATCGGACGCAACGCCGCCGAAACCCTCATCGAACGCTACACCCAGGAACACGGCGAATATCCCAAAACCCTTGGACTCTCCATCTGGGGCACTGCCACCATGCGTACAGGCGGAGACGATCTCGCAGAAGCCCTCGCCCTACTCGGCGTACAGCCCGTCTGGGATGGAGTTTCTCGACGCGTTATCGACTTTGAAATCCTACCCCTCTCCCTTCTGGGTCGCCCTCGTGTTGATGTCACCCTACGCATCTCCGGCTTCTTCCGCGATGCCTTCCCCAACTTAATTGATTTCTTTGACAGCGCCGTGAATGCCGTTGCCAACCTCGACGAACCCGTCGACCAAAATCCCCTTGCCGCTCAAGTACAGCAAGAAACCCAGCAGTGGGAAGCGCAAGGATTGACTCCGGAGCAAGCCGCCGCCCGATCGCGCTACCGCATCTTTGGCTCCAAACCCAGCGCCTACGGAGCCGGACTGCAAGGCTTAATCGAAGCACAGAACTGGGAAAGCGATGCCGACCTCGCCCGCGCCTACATCAACTGGAGCGCCTACGCCTACACCCGCAACGCCGAAGGAAAATCTGCCCCCGAAGCCTTCACCCAACGCCTTGGCACGATGCAAATTGTGCTGCAAAACCAGGACAACCGCGAACACGATCTGCTCGATTCCGATGATTATTACCAGTTCCAAGGTGGCTTAACCGCTGCTGTTCGCTCTGTTTCTCAAACGACTCCAGAAATCTATTTTGGCGACAACTCCCGCACCGCACAGCCCAAAGTCCGCAAACTGAGCGAAGAAATTGCCTGTGTGTATCGATCGCGTGTCGTCAACCCCAAATGGATCGCGGGTGCCATGCGGCATGGCTACAAAGGAGCCTTTGAAATGGCTGCGACATTGGATTACCTCTTCGCCTACGATGCCACCACTCACTGCATCGAAGACTTCATGTACGACGGTGTTGCCGAAGCCTACGTTTTTGACCCAGCCGTGCAGGATTTTATCCAAAAAAGTAACCCCTGGGCACTGCGTGATATGGCAGAACGGCTTCTAGAAGCCAACCAGCGCGGTTTATGGCAACAGGTCGCTCCAGAAACCTTAGAACGGCTGAAAGCGATCGCTAACGAAGCCGAAGGCGTGATTGAAACTCAACATCCTGGAACCAACCTCACATGAGATGATGCGAAAGGTTGAAACCAGGGTTTCATGCAGCACTCGTTGATCGCATTTCAATTTTGGCTCGGCTTGCTCATCACCTGTGAGGTTTTGATTACCAAAGCGGTGAGAGCGCAATACGCTGAGCCGACAACCTTTCAAAGATTGCTGCTCACAACAGCCGTCTCATACCCGCCGTCCCCCTCATTAGCACAGCGGTTAGATGCGATCGCCCAAACTATCCCACCCGGTAGCGCTCCGCCCAAGGAATTATCGCCAGCATTACCACGCGAGCCATCCCCCCCCTCCAACCAACCACCGCCCGCTGTGGCACCTGACCCACTGCCATCCCTCGATCGCCTCCTCCCGCTGCCGCCAGCTTCGACACCACCAGAACCCTCTAGCGCCCCACCAGAAACCATTACCGTCGATCGCATTGAAGTCATGGGCAGCACCGTCTTTGGTGCCGCAGACTTCGCCAAAATTACCGAGTCATATACCAGACGCTCCTTAACGATCGCCGAATTATTTCAGTTGCGGTCTGCCATTGCCCAGCTTTACCTTGACAACGGCTACATTACCTCTGGTGCTTTCATTCCGCCTCAAGTGCTCCAGCGTGGAGTCGTCACCATTCGAGTCGTCGAAGGCAAACTGGCAACCATCGCCATTACAGGCACCCGCCGACTCAAGCCAAACTATGTACGATCGCGCTTAGCACTGGCAGCAGGCACTCCCCTTAACCGCGATCGGCTGCTAGAAGCACTGCAATTACTCCAGCTTGACCCACTCATTCAGTCGCTCTCAGCCGAACTGTCGGCGGGATCTCGCCCCGGTGAAAGCGTGCTTTCGGTGCGGGTCGTTGAGGAACCCCCGCTCAACGCACAGCTCACGTTTGATAATGGGCGTGCTCCCACAGTTGGCACCGATCGCCGCCAACTGCAAGCCAGCTTTGGTAACGTCACTGGTCTGGGCGATCGCCTGAGTGCGGTGTACGCCAACACAACGGGAAGTAACACCATCGATTTGAACTATACCGTTCCGGTCAATCCGCGTAATGGCACCCTGAGTTTTAACTATGGCAGTGCTTCCAGCAACGTCATTGAGTCACCCTTCGATGGATTGGGGATTGAGTCAAAGTCACGCTACTACGAACTCACAATGCGGCAACCGATCGCCCAAACGCCAACGTATGAATTCGCCATCGGTCTCACAGGCACTCGACGCGAAAGCGAAGCAACCATTGCAGACGGACTCTTCCCCTTCCCGGCACAAGGAGCCGATCGCAACGGCAGAACCCGCCTCACTGCCCTGCGCTTTTTTCAAGACATGACCTGGCGAAGCGGCGTTGAAGTGATTGCCCTGCGCTCTCAATTCACCCTTGGACTCAGTGCCCTCAACGCTACTATCAATCCTAACCCGCCAGATAGCCGCTTCTTTGCCTGGAGAGGACAGGCACAATGGGTACGGCTCCTCGCACCCGACACCTTATTACTCCTACGCGGCGATGTGCAACTGGCAGACCGTCCCCTTCTCCCCCTTGAGCAATTTAGCCTAGGCGGACAAGACAGCGTGCGCGGATACCGTCAGGACGCTCTACTCACCGATAGCGGACTCTTCGCCTCCGCAGAACTTCGCCTTCCCATCCTACGCTTGCCTAAGCTGAGAAGCCTGCTCCAGCTCACCCCCTTCATCGACCTGGGCACCGCCTGGAACCTGGGCACCAACCCCAATCCCGACCCCAGGACATTAGCTGCTGTTGGTTTAGGATTGCGCCTGCAATGGGGCGATCGCATCACAGCACGACTTGATTGGGGTATCCCACTCATCTCGATCGGCGGTCCCAAAAATACGTGGCAGGAAAATGGAGTGTACTTTTCGATCGTGGTGAATCCGTTTTGATGAAGGCAGAAGGCAAGGGAGTTTTTGGTTTTTGGTTTTTAGTTTTTAGAAGTAGCGAAATATCTTCTGCACTAACAACTAACAACTCTCCTGACTCCCCACTCCCCGCTCTTCTCTAACAACCAACAACTAACAACTAACAACTCTCCTGCCTCCTGTCTCCTTCTAAGGGTAAGATGGCTAGCTATGAAGATTCTTTTGATTCCTCCTGGTGCACGGATGGCGATCGCTCAGTTTGCGATCGTGATGACGTTGGCAGCTTGCAGCACATCTCGTCCCACAGCCACGTCGCCTTCACCGGAACTTGTCATTGCAAGCCCTACTGGTAGCCCATTACCTACGCCAACCGTGACGGGTGATCCGTTTGCGAAAGGGGTCGATAAGGCAGCGAGTGCGACCAGTCTGGCTCAGTCTGCCCAAACGCCAGAAGACTGGAATCTAGTGCTGAGCCAATGGCAGCGCGCGATCGCGTTTATGAAAGCTGTCCCTGAATCCAGCCCCAATTACGCTGCCGCCCGAAAATTACTATCCAGCTATCAGCAAGACCTGGTACGTGCTCAACAGCAAGCGAAACGGGGTGGTGCCCAGACTACGGCTGTTGCCAGAGGGCGTGGTGCTGAAGAGGGCACACCGCTAATTGCAGGGAATCAACCACTCGCAAACCCTAATGCCGCGGAAGAGACTGCAACCACTGCCGTTGCCACGGTCAAAGCGTTGCTTCAACAGCAAACCGAGTTTTTTGCCAAAGAGAAACGGTATGCCCCAACGCTTGCAGAGTTAGGCAGCACCATTCCTGTCGATACCCCCAACTACACCTACAGCACCAATCTCTTGCCGCCGTCAAAGCAAGCGATCGCAACGGCAACGGCAAAGCAGGACGGTTTGCCGAGCTATTTAGGTATCCTGCTTTCGATTAAAGATGACAAAAACAATGACACAATCGTCACGATGATCTGCGCCACCAGCAAGCCCTCTAAAACGCCTCCTGGTGCGCCACAACTGGTGGGTAAGGAGATTCAATGTCCATCGGGAGCGATGAAGGTGTAGGGAGAGAGTACGGGGTAGGAGGCTAAAGGCTAAAAAGCTGATCGCTTCACCTTATCGTCTTCTACCAAAGCTGCGCGATCGCGACCCGCTGCCAAACCCTCCACTGGGGCTACGATAGCTGCCACTCGAACGATTCGATCGCTGTAAGGTACTGTTGCCGTAGCCGGAACCTGTGGAGCGATCGTACTGCCCCGTGTTGCGCGATCGGGTAGCACTGGAGGTCGGCGTTCTAAGCTGTCCCGTTGTTCGCAACTGACGATTTCGCGCTTCCGCCGGAGGAGCTTGATAGCGGCTCTGGTAGCTATTCACCGCCTGATTGTAGGAAGAGCCATAGCCACCATAGCCAGACAGCGGTACACCCGGTTGGTAAAGCGGCGGCACGTAATATTGCGGTCTAAACAACAGACTGCCCAATGCCTGCCCTGCCAATGCACCTGCAAACGGTGCCCAAAAGTTAGATTCCTGACGCACTACCACGGTTTCCTGGCGACCTGTTTCCGGGTTTGTCTGCTCCTGCGTCACGTTATGGACGTATTCCAGCTTGAAATCTTCGGTGAGATATAACGAGGGCTGACCGTTCTCAATTTTGAGATAGCTCTTCTTGCCAGCCGAAACTTCTTCGTTCGTCAGACGTGCCATGGGTACATTCGTTGCACGGAAGACCGACGACTCGCCAGGTTTGGTGTTGAGCAGAACGATGTTATATTCGCCCCCATCGTCGTTGTAGGTTGCCTGCTGCACGGGATACTGCCCGTCTGAGATCTTAGTTTGGGCAACATTACGGGCTTGTTCGGTCTGTGCCTGTCCATCTGTCTTCGGTTGTTCAGCCACAGGACTGCCACAGCCAACCGAAGTCACAAGAAGCGTTAACGCCATTGAGTAAAGCAAAAATTGTCGTAGCATAGGTCGGTGAATGGGTTTGATTCGGTGAAAGAACGCGATCGTCAGCAGAAGTCAACACATTAGAGCGGAATCAGTTCTGGAAAACTGACCAGTACTTGATCAGCTGTCAACTCATCGCCTAATTGGGCTGGCGAAAAATGAACCTGCACAGCCCGCAGCTTTTCCTGGTAGTGCAAATTAATCATCGCCTTGAGTCCGGCTCTCAATGCACCCATGCTAGCGAGGTCGGTTTCCAGTTCGGGGACTTCTCCTTCGTAGGCGATCGTCAGCATGACGACGAGGTTCTGAGTCGCAGGCAAGGTCAAAGGTTCATCAGGATCGGACGCGTCTAAAGCAGGGGCACTCAAATAGCGCTGCGCCGAATCGGTGAAGAGTTCCGTCACAAAGTCGCCCGCGTCGCCCTCCTGCCAAAACACATCGCCTTCGTTTGCCGCCGCTTGCCAGTAAGTATCGTATTGCAGCAGACCCTGGCAAATTTCAACCAAGCCTTCTCCCAGCACGGTCATATCGCCTTCACTGTCAATGGCATCCAGACCAGCGCCATTGAGTACCCCAATCAAGGCTGCAACCTCTGCCCCTGCCAGATGCACAAATAGACGACACACAACAAAACGAGTTTTGCCGCTAAATTGATTCAGGCGATCGCGCCATGCATTCATATCTCGTTTTCCTCGATGATAGTAATCACTGGTGCAAGCGATCAGTAGTTTACCTCTACTGTATGTAGCCACTTGTCTAAAACTATCTACCTCTGGTCTAACCTACGTTTCGGTCTGCTTGAGGTTCGGATTACTGTCCCTTTTGATTACGGTTGAAGTGGTGAGTCGGGAGTCGGGAGAGTTGTTAGTTGTTAGTTGTTGGTTGTTAGTTGTTAGAAAAGAGTGGGGAATAGGGAGTGGGGAGTCGGGATTAGGGCTAAAGAATGAAGCTTTGAGTGCGCGCTGTCCGCTAATTCCTGACTTCTGACTCCTGACTCCTTCTAAAAACTAAAAACTAAAAACCAAAAACTCCCTTGCCTTCTGCCCTCTGCCTACCCACTCCTCACTCCTCACCCCTCACTCCTCACCCTCCCACCAGTGCTACCGTAGAACCGTGCTTTAATTCAACTGCCAGAAGCATCCAATGAGTATTTTTACGCTGCGATCGCTCCATAAAGACTTTGGCATCAAAGAGATTTTGCGCGATGCCAGCTTTAGCCTGGATGACGGCGACAAAGTAGGGCTGATCGGCACCAACGGGTCGGGCAAATCGACATTGTTGAAAATGATTGCGGGGCAGGAGACGATCGACAGCGGCGAAATGCTGGTCAACCCCAGCGTGCGGATTGTCTATCTGCCACAGCAACCAGAGTTAGAGAACGATCGCACCGTCTTAGAGCAAGTCTTTGCCGATAGTGGCGATCAGATGGCACTGGTACGCGAGTTTGAAGAAATTTCGGACAAATTGGCACATGGGCACGGCAATCAAGATCAACTGATGGCAAAGCTTTCCAGCCTGACCCACCAACTCGATGCAACCGGAGCCTGGGATCTGGAGACCAACGCCAAAATTATTTTGACCAAACTGGGCATTGAAGACTTCGAGGCTAAAATTGGCGACCTTTCGGGTGGCTACCGTAAGCGCATTGCCCTGGCTGCCGCCTTGCTCTCTGAACCTGACGTACTGCTCATGGATGAGCCAACCAACCATCTCGATGCCCTTTCGGTCGAATGGCTCCAAAGCTATCTCAACCGTTTTCGGGGCGCACTGCTGCTCATCACCCACGATCGCTACTTCCTCGATCGCGTCACCAACCGCATTCTAGAGATCGATCGAGGCGACCTCTATACCTACAGCGGCAACTATTCCTACTACTTAGAAAAGAAAGCCCTTGCCGAAGACTCCGCTGCCAGCACCGAGCGCAAACATCAGGGCGTGCTGCGCCGCGAACTGGAATGGCTCAAACGCGGACCCAAAGCCCGCAGTACGAAGCAAAAAGCCCGGATCGATCGCATCCGCGCCATGCAGGCAACCGAATTCAAGCAAAGTCACGGCAAAGTGGATATTGCCACCGCTGGACGGCGCATCGGCAAGAAAGTGATTGAACTGGTCAACGTCTCGAAAGGGTATGGCGATCGCACCCTCATCAACGGCTTCACCTACGAATTTAGCCCCGAAGATCGCGTCGGCATCATCGGTGGCAATGGCGTAGGCAAATCCACCCTGATGGACATCATCACCGGACGCTTACAGCCCGACTCCGGCACCGTCGAAATCGGCACCACCATTCACATTGGCTACTTCGACCAGCACTCCGACGACCTCGCCCTCAACCCCGAACAGCGCGTCATCGACTACCTCAAAGATGTCGCCGAACTGGTGAAAATCGCTGATGGTACGGTGATTACCGCCTCTCAAATGCTGGAGCGCTTTCTGTTTCCTGGCAACCAGCAGTATGCACCCATCAGCAAACTCTCCGGTGGCGAAAAACGCCGTCTCTTCCTGCTGCGCGTCCTCATGAGCGCTCCCAACGTCCTCATTCTGGATGAACCCACCAACGATCTCGACGTGCAAACCCTCGCCGTCCTCGAAGACTACCTGGAAGACTTCAACGGCTGCGTCATCGTGGTCTCCCACGATCGCTACTTCCTCGATCGCGTCGTCGATACCATCTTCGCCTTTGAACCCAGCGGCACCCTGCGCCAGTATCCGGGGAATTATTCGGTGTATTTGGATTACAAGCAGGCGGAAGAGGAGAGGGGTGGGGGGAGAGGCGTGAGGGGTGAGGAGGCAGAAGGCAGAAGGCAGAAGGCAGAAGGGCAAGGGGACAAGGAGTCACCGTTACCAACAACTAACAACCTTAGCGTAGCCATGCCGGAGACTTTACAACCAACAACGCCCCAAACTCAACACTCAAAACTCTCTAGCGCAGCGGCGCAAAGCGCTACTCAAAACTCAATAAAGCTTTCCTACAAAGAAAAGCGCGAATTCGAGCAGTTAGAAGCTCAGATTCCTGCAATGGAAGCCGAAAAAGAACAGATCGAGAAAACGTTGTACACCAATCCGCCATCCGGTTTTACGGAAGTAGAAAAACTTTCTAAGCGCTTGGCTGAGCTAAATGACGCGATCGACACTGCCACCGATCGCTGGTTAGAATTATCAGAACGAGACTCTTAACGATCGTTCTGGTATAACCCGCCCTGAACTAAAGGTTCGGGCTAATAGAGGAAAGTCCACTGAAGTGGACTAAGAGGCAACTGAGCGGTTTTTCCAGTCCGTTTTAACGGACTTTATTTTGTTAGCCCGCAATTCATTGCAGGGCGGGTTGTTGCGAAAGCTGCAAGATCTCAGATAACCCTCCTTCAAGCGATCAGCCATCAGCCGTCAGCTTTGAGTTTTGAACTGCTTCCCTTGCCTCCTCTGCTTCCCCACTCCCCACTCCTCCCCATGCCCGCCCTCACCCTCACCCTGAGCCCCACCCTGGAACTGACCGACGACCAGTTCTACGACCTCTGCCAGCACAATCGCGATTTACGCATCGAACGTACCGCAAATGGAGAACTGCTCATTATGGCTCCCGTAGGTGGCGAAGGCGGCTCGCGCAGCGGCAGAGTCAATCAACAAGTCTTCAACTGGACAGATCTAGACAATCTGGGCATCGCGTTCGATTCTTCTACGGGCTTTAAGTTACCGAATGGGGCAGACCGATCGCCCGATGTTGCTTGGGTGAAGCGCGATCGATGGGATGCTCTCACGCCAGAGCAAAAACGCAAATCTCCACCTCTGTGTCCCAATTTCGTCATCGAACTGCCCTCCGAAAGTGACTCCCTGCAAACCCTTCAAGCAAAAATGCAGGAGTACATCGAGAACGGTACGCGGCTTGGTTGGCTAATTGATCCCAAAAATCAACAAGTAGAAATTTACCGCCCAGGGAAGCCTGTTGAAGTGCTGCAAAACCCAACAACTCTCTCAGGTGAGGCTGTCCTGCCTGGATTCGTGCTAGACCTCATTCCAATCTTTAGCAATCTTTGAGGCATGGAACAAAAATGGCTTGTTGATTTGGCTCAATGGACATGCGCCGCATGATGCTGCGCTTGCTGGGCATAAAAGCTGTCACCTCACACCCTTTTAAACAACCTCTAAAGTTGCAAAATGCTGGAGCAAAATGCTAGAGATCGAGTGCATCCAACCCGATGATATGGACGTTCAGTTTGCCGCACGGGTATTGCAGGATCTCGCGGCTCGGTTTGATTTAGAGCCATTTCTCTTCACACGCCACATTCGCCTTGACCCTTCTTTAGGTCGTGGAGGTGTGAGTCACCCAACGCTATCGCTTGGTGTGATGCATGCAAGAGAGCCAGACCGCTTTCTCTCAGTGTTTCTTCACGAACAAATGCATTGGTTTTTGTGCGCGTGCGATCTAAGCGCTGTAGATGCCGCCATTGAAGAATTTCGGTTGGGTTGGATGAATGCTCCCGATTCATCAAGGCGCGATGAAGTAGGGGCGGATGAATATTCCACCTATCTCCACTTTGCAGTGAACTGGTTAGAGCTTGATGCGTTGTCTACGTTACTTGGCGTTGACCGTGACCGTGACGTTCTTTCTAGTCACTCGTTTTACCGCTGGATTAACGCCTGTATTCTCCGCGATACCGACAAGATTGCTCATGTTATGTCGCGGCATGGTTTGTTACGCCAGGATGCTCGCTTGTTGCGCTGAAAGCAACGTTCAACGCCCTTAAAAGCAGCTTATGTTAGGTTCAAAGTAATATTACTGACTGAGTTGGGTTATTGCCATGACTGTTCAGCCCGAAACCTCTGTACCTGAAGCTCAGCTTTACGATCGCGATTTTTACCTCTGGTTGCAGGAAACTGCCCGACTGCTGCGAAACGGTGAGTTTGGCAAGCTGGATATAGAAAATTTGGTCGAAGAAATTGAGAGCATGGGCAGAAGCGACAAACATGCCATTGAAAGCAACCTTGAAGTTGTTTTAATGCACCTGCTGAAATATAAATACCAGCCCAATCGTCGGTCCAAAAGTTGGCGTTTAACGCTCTTTGAACATCGCGATCGTCTGAAAAGAGCGTTTCGCGAGAGCCCAAGCTTACGTCCTTACCTCACCAGTGTGTTTGAGGACTGCTATCGTAGCGCTCGCAAAAAAGCGTCTATTGAAACCGACCTACCGATCGCCACCTTTCCCCCAGACTCGCCTTTTACGCCAGAGCAAGCACTAGATGAGGACTACTTGCCGGAATAGTGTTTGGGCGCGATCGCCGCAGGACGACAACCCGCCAGAATCTCGTGCAGGTTGACGACAGAACCAATCACCGCGATCGCGGGAGCCTCGAACTTGACGGCTTCTACCTGCTGCACGATCGTCCCTAAGGTGCCAACAAGTTCTTCCTGTTCGGGTCGTGTGCCCCAGCGTACCAGCGCCACGGGTGTATCCACACTCAACCCTGCCAAGTGAAGCTGTTCCGTGATGTACGGCAGATTGTGAATGCCCATGTAAACCACGATCGTTTCAGAACCTTGCGCGATCGCCTGCCAGTTCACCGCTGGACGGTACTTTCCGGCACCCTCATGCCCTGTCACAAACGTTACGGACGAACTATAAGCACGATGCGTCAACGGAATGCCTGCATACGCCGTCGCTGCAATGCCCGATGTAATGCCTGGTACCACTTCCACCGCAATGCCTGCCTTGACGAGATCTTCCATTTCCTCGCCACCGCGCCCAAACATAAAGGGATCACCGCCTTTGAGCCGCACGACGATCGCTGCCGTTTTCGCCTTCTCAATCAGCAGGGGCGTAATCTCTTCTTGCATCAGCGAGTGCTTTCCTCGTCGCTTGCCTGCATGAATCTGCTCTGCTTTTGGGTTAATCATCGCCAGCACCTGCGGACTGACCAACGCATCGTAAACCACGACATCCGCACATTCCAGCAGCGTCTTGCCCTTCAGCGTCATCAACCCCGGATCGCCAGGACCCGCGCCAACTAAGTAGACTTTGCCTGTGTGTTGCATGGAAGGGAGAGGAGTAGGGGGAGAGGTGAGAGGAGTGAGGGGAGAGGAGTGTGGGATGAGAAATGAGGGATGAAAGTTTTGAGTTTGAAGAGCAGTCAGCGGTCAGCGAACCCTGCGGGAAGCAAGCTACAGGCTTTTTAGCCTTTAGCCTTCTGCCTTCTGCCTCCTGCCTTCTGCCTTCACTGCTTCATCCTGTGCCAAGTCCACCAGCAAATCTGTTAATTCTGAACGTGCAGCTAGTGGAGGCGCGAGGTGGAGCTTGAGCGTAGGGAATTGGTAAGCGAGGGTGGCGACGGTGTGGGCGATCGCATCTGTAATACCACCCGAAAACAAGAAGTAGGGCAAAATGCCAACTTGACGAATACCAAGCTGGGAGAGTTCTTGCAGACGAGATTCCAGGCTTGGCGGCACAGACCAGTAAGCCGTTAAGGTGCCTAAACGTTCTGCCAGTGCTTCGACAGGTTCATTGCCGTGAGGGCGACGACTGCCGTGAGAGAGCAAAATCCAGGCTTCGACAGGTTGGGCTGCCATGCACTCTGTCACCAAACGGTGCAGCCCCGAATGGGAGCCGATCGCGGGACGTAAATCTAGCTCGATCGCGTCTCCCAGTGCCTCTTGTGCCAGCGCAATTTCTGCGGGAATATCCTCCATCACATGCACACCAGACAGCAAGAACAGCGGCAAGAGTACAAGCTTGAGAGGCTTTGACTGATCGGCACCTTGCGCGCTCCAGGATGCCCGTACCGTGTCGCTAAACTGCTCAATTTGTTGGTGTAGCGGTAGAGGATGACAGTCTAAGTAGCCAGTGCCGACTAGCGGTTTTGGGCGCTCGGTTGCTGCTTGATGAGGTGTTAAGACAGTCGTTTCGTTTAGACTACTATTCTGTGCGATCGCCTCGTTCACCCGACCCGTTGCCAGAGACTGCAAGCCGACGTGTTGAATGGTTTGGGCAAAACGCTCAGCCAGTGCTTCCATCGCCGCTTGAGGACGTGGATCGCGGCTGCCGTGGGCGACGAGCAAATAGGCAGAGGGGTAAGACAAGATACAGATAGGCTCGCTAAAGATGGCAGACGTTCATTAAATTTTATCGTTAGACAGTGTTTATCAATCTAGGAGTCCGTTTGACGATCGCTCAAAGAAGTCCGCAATGCTGCCAGCCGATCGTTAAACTCGGTCTCGGAAAGACGCTGCACATTTTGCCCTGGCTCAAAGCAGTAGGCAAGGTACTGCATATCGCGCTCCAGCTTTCCGGTGGTCAGGTTGGCAACCAGCACATCCATCCCACCATTGGCTGTGGCGATGACTTTGACGGGGCGATCGTCGATCGCAAAATACCAGGGAAAGCCAGAAGCTTGAGCCATACCATTCTCTCAAAACGCTAATTGGTGCATTGCTAATTTTTAGCTTAGATTAAGTGAAAGCCGTTGTTTAAGTTGGGTACTCTGTGGCAATGAAAACGCCTGACGTAAAAAAGAAGCTGATCCTCATTGCGACAGGATTAGGAGTGTTGGCAGCGGGAATTGCAATTGGTTATTGGCAGCACAGCCAACGCGAATGGTGCGTGCAGTTTACCGCTGGCGGTGGGCAAGAAGTCACCTACAGTCGAGGCTGCATGAATCGCCAGCGCTACAAGAAGTGGACATTGACCGCACTGCGAACTGAAAGTTAAGAGCAGCCGTCAGCCTGGGAGTTTGAGTTAAACCAGTTGTTGGTTGTTGGTTGTTGGTTGTTAGAGAAGAGTGGGGAATAGGGAGTGGGGAGTAGGGAGTAAGGCTAAAGAATGAAGCTTTGAGTGCGCGCTGTCCGCTAACTCCTGACTTCTGACTCCTGACTCCTTCTAAAAACCAAAAACTCCCTTGCCTTCTGTCCCCTGCCCTCTGCCTTCCGCCTTCCGCCTTCTGCCTCCTAGCTAACGGTCAGCTTTTAGCCTTTAGCTCTTACTCCTTCTGTCTCCTACCTCCTGTCTAACAACTAACAACTAACAACCAACAACTCTCTTCTCACGTCACCAAATCTGGAAAGACCCCTTGCACAGCCAGATGGACGAGATGATGACGCTGAACATTCAACCCGTGAGCAAGGGCAGGGTTGCGATCGAGCGCTTCCAGACCATAGTTTGCCAACTGCATCGTATAAGGCAGCGTAGAGTTGTTTAATGCCTGCGTTGCTGTCCAGGGAACGGCACCGGGCATGTTGGGCACGCCGTAGTGGACAACGCCTGCTTCGACGTAGGTTGGATGCGAATGGGAAGTCGGGCGAACGGTTTCGATACAGCCGCCCTGGTCTACCGCTACATCAACGATCACTGAGCCAGGGCGCATCTGCTGCACCAGTGCCCGCGAGACTAAGATAGGCGCTTTGCGTGCCAGCACCAGCACCGCACCAATGAGCAAATCTGCGTCAGGAACCACCGTTTCGATCTGGCTCACGCTGCTGTAGAGCAGTTCCACCCTGGAACCAAAGAGCGTTTCCAGATAGGACAGCCGATCGACGTTCACATCCACAATTTGTACCCGCGCACCCAGCCCAACGGCAATGCGAGCCGCTTCTGTGCCAACGACACCGCCCCCCAAAATGACCACGTTACCCGGCTTCACACCCGGAACTCCCCCTAAAAGCACTCCTCGTCCACCCTGCTGCCGTTCTAAATAACGTGCGCCAAACTGCACTGCTAACCGTCCTGCAATGATGCTCATGGGAGCCAGCAGTGGCAAGCGCTTATCGGGCAGTTCTACTGTCTCATACGCGATCGCCGTTGTGCCTGCATCTAACAATGCCCGGGTAAGGGCGCGATCGGCAGCTAGATGGAGATAGGTAAAAAGCATTTGCTCTTTTTGCAAGTAAGCATACTCAGCGGGAAGGGGTTCTTTGACCTTGACCACCAACCCGTGATTCCAGGCTGCTGCTGCCTCAGTCACCAGCTTCGCACCTGCCTGAAAATACTCAGCGTCTGTAAAACCAGAGCCATCGCCTGCCCCAGTTTCGACAAACACGGTATGCCCCTGCTCGGTCAAGCTCCGCACACTATGCGGACTCAACCCCACCCGGTATTCCTGATCTTTCGTCTCTTTAGGAACGCCAACGTCCATCGCTACCTCGTGAATCGCCGTTATGTCTAGCTTAAACTGGCAGACTTGAAACTGTGTTTAGCGGTCAGCTTTTAGCTTTTGGCTTTTGGCTTTTAGCTTTTAGCCTTCTGCCTCCTGCCTCCTGCCTCCTGCCTTTTTCTACCCGCCACCCACGATCGTGACAATTTCGAGGCGATCGTCGGGCTGCATTTCGGTTTGTTCCCAAAATTGACGGTGCAAAATCTCGCCGTTGTATTCCACCGCGACGAGTCGAGGATTTAAGCCGAGTTGCTCTAAAAAGCCTGGTAGAGACGTTTTGGGAGCGCAGGTACGAGATTCGCCATTGACTTGAAGCGTAATTTGATCGGGCATAAAAGCGTTGAGCGGCAACAGAAAAGCATTGGTCATTGCTTTCAGCTTAGGTCGGTTTTGCACCTTCTCACTGGAACACTGAAACATCTCACAATCTAAGAAAAATTTAGCGCAGCAAACTCACTCACAGGTCATACGTGGGCACTTTGTAGAAGGAGTGACATGCTGCTACATGCTCAGTAAAACCCGTCCTGCCTTTGGAGATTTGTGTATGGCTTACGACATCTGCCTTAATTGTGCCAATCCTCTCGCACCACCGCTATCGTCAGGACGACAGGTGTGTGGGCGTTGTAGTTGGGTCTCTCAAATGCCTACAGCCATTCAGCACAGTGAGATTGCTACAAGAGACTCATTCTTACCCTCGGTTCCGGTGGCAGCACGTCCAACTGGCTCTAGAAAGTGGCTGTCAGTGCTATGTCATGCGTCATCATTTTTGAGTCTTGTCGGTTTAGCAATCATGATTTTGCTCTGGCAACTGCACCCTGATGAGGTGGTGAAAAAGAACGCAAAAGAAGCAATCAATTTCCGCCTTACGCTGTGGTTTTACATCATTTGTTTAATACCAATGTTTTTGTTGATACCCACGTTAGCGGTTATCTTTCTCTGCGTGATTGTGCTTGGCGCAATCGTCTTGCCCTTCGTCGCCATGTTTCATTGTTTGGTTTCACGCGATCGCCCCTTTACCTATCCCCTCATTCTGCATATTCTGTAAAGCATCGGTGACAGCATACGATCGCGCCAGGTTGCGAAGCCACCCATTAAAGCCACTTCTCCATCCGGTAGTTGATGAATCGTTTACCCCGACAAGATACCTCCTGCTCTTGAACCATTGAGAAGCCCATCCGTTGAAAAAATGGTTTGGCGGTGATGCTGGCTTCCACCATCAGATGGTTTAACCCCAACGCAAGCGCTTTTGCTTCGATCGCCTGGTAGATTCGCCTGCCCACGCCACAGCCCTGATAGTCTTTATGGCAGTAGAAGCAACCGATGTGACCATTTGGCTCTAGTTCTCCAAACCCAGCAATAGCACCCTCATCATCCGCAACATAGGTAAAGTGACTGGAGCAGATGGTTTCCCACGCTCTAAAGTGAATGTCATCCGGTGCCCATGCATTAACCTGAGCGCTGGAGTAATCGCGACAATTAATTTCGCGCACAGTTTCGTGAAATAACCGTGCTACTTTTTCAACATCCTCTTTCTCAAACAGTCGTATTTTCATCACGATCGCCCCTCTCTTCGTTTCTCGACTCCCCATTCCCCACTCCCCACTCCCCACTCCCCACTCCCCACTCCCGCTCCCTCCCCCATGTCCCTTTTACCAGAAATCACCCTCCGTCCGGCTGAAGATGGCGACTTACCACAGATTGTGAATCTCGATCGCCTATCCTTTGCACCCCTGAGTACCAATGCCGAAATTGAGCGCGAATGGTACGCCCACGGCCTGGATCTGCCCAATCGATCGCTCTTTGTTGCCATCCACAACCCAACCGGGCTTGCCGTTAGTAGCTATGCTCAACTCCGTTTGAATCTTTGCTTTGAAGGTAAGCTTTTTCCAGCAATGGGGCTTTCGGCTGTGGCAGTTGCACCTCATGCGCGGGGACAAAAGCTGGCGCGGTTGATGGTGGAACACGCGCTGAAAGACGGTCAGGCGCAACAGCTTCCGTTGATGATGCTGTATCCCTTTCAGCATGGCTTTTACCGCAAGCTGGGCTGGGCATGGGTAGGACGATCGCACCAGTATCGCGTGGCAGCACGTCATTTGCCTCGATACGCCGAGCGATCGCACATGGTGCCCTATGACCCGTTTCAGCATGAGCCAATGCTGCAAGCCATCTACCAGCGAGAAGCCTTACGCCATAACGGCTGGGTCAAGCGGTGGGATTGGCAGTGGCAGTCTCGCGTCAAGCCTGTGACGGGGCGAGAAGTTTACTGCTATACGGAAGCGGGGGAAGCACGAGGCTACGCGATCGTGCAGTTTGCGCGACTGGAACCACCGCAGAATTTGCTGGCTGCGATCGTGCAGGAATGGGTAGCCCCTACACCTGCTGTTTACCGCGGCATTCTTGGCTTTCTGGCATCGCTGCGCGATCAGCTTTCGACGATCGCCTGGAATACCCATACCGACGATCCCTTTCCCCATTTGTTGCAAGAACAGCAGCGCGATCCAGGTCTTAGCGTCATTCCTTCCGAGTTTGGCTGGTCAAAGCATTTGGGAGCAATCAATGCAGGCTTTATGTGGCGCTTGGTAGATGTGGAAGCCGCCTTTCGCCTCCGCCCGATCGCCCCACAGCCACCCTTTACACTCACCTTTCAGATCATCGATCCAGTCTTGGGCGATCGCACGATTACTGCCGACTTTGTGGATGGGAACATGCAACCTACAGCCCAAGCTGCTTCAACTGTCATCAAACTATCGATCGAGCATTTAACCGAGTTGTTTGCTGGCTTCCGTCGATCGAGTGACTTGCTGTGGACAGGCGAACTGGAGGTAGACGGCGATCGAGCATTACTGGAAAACCTCGATCGTGCCTGGACAAGCACACCTCCCTTCTGCTGGGACTTCTTTTGACCTGGATGCAATAAAGGGGGATGTGGAGTTGTTTGAATTGCTATACCCCATTTTTCTGTCGCTGACGCAGTTGCAAGCATTGGTAGACATCAAAGGTCGAACGTTGAAGCTTGAAACTTGGATGTCGAAGCAAAGATCTCGACGTTCCGAGTTCTGAGCTTCGCTTTTGGAGCAAAAAGGTCGGAGTGTCGAGTTTTGAGCTTGGAGCTTCGAGTTCTGAGGTCGGAGTTCCAAGCTCAAAACTCGAAGATTGGAGTTCTAAAGTCGGAGCTTGGTGCTTGGAACTTGAAGTATGCAGATTTGAACCTGAATGATGAGCGTTTGAGGTTGGGAGGTGCGGTGATTGGGTCAATTGCCTACTCCAAATTCATCCGTTTGCTCTACTGACGTTAGCTGAATGGCTTGCTTAAATGGATCAGCCAGAGATTTTTCAGCAGTAGCGAACCCGAAGAACGTATGAGTGGTGAATCTGGACTCTCAATTAGCAAGCCAACTTCGGTTTTGAAGAAATCAATCAAGGTCAATTTCAAGGATTTCTCGAAGGCACTGGGCAAGGCAGGAGTGGATATTGCCTTTGGCAAGTGGGATAGTCTGACAGGAGACGGAGTTGACGCTCTGGCTGCTTTAGGATTAGCCGCGAACGCAGAGGAAATCGCCTGGTTGCTGGTTTATCGCTCTCTGCTTCAGGCAATGAAGACCCTGATTGACGAGAAAACCGAGCTGGAGCCGGAGAAATTTGATGTCAAAGCCTTGCAGACTAACATTAATCAGGCTTTAGAAACCAGCAGCTTAACCATCAATAAGAAGTTCTTTGAGCATCCTGATAAAGACTCCATTGTTGAGGCTGTGAAACCTACCTTTGTGAAATGGCTCAAGCAGTGTGAACTGAGCGAGGCAGATGCTCAGGCAATTAGCGATCGATTGCCTATCTACTTTGCGGCAGCACTGCATGAGGAGTGGGGCAGTCATGCAAAAGACTACGCTGCACTGAAAGAAAAGCTGGATACTCCCTTCACCCAGGCAAATGAGCGCGTTCAGGCATGGCTACGGTATGCTGTTTGGCTGCAAAAGCAGGTAGAAGAGCCGATGTTTTTGGAAGCATTTAGCCTGAAGCGGGTGTATGTGCCGCTGCGGGCGTACTACAACCGCAAAGTTGAGGGACAGAAAGCTGAAGCGCTAGAAGGGCGGCTTTCAGGCGACAGGCAAGTCGAGCGAGTGGTCGTTGAGCTAGAGAAAGAATTAGAAATCTGGCTCAGTAAACCGATACGAACGGATGCGATTCGCTTGATTAGTGGCGGTCCCGGTAGCGGGAAGTCATCCTTTGCCAAAATGTTTGCCGCAAAGCTGGCAGCAAAGGGCACTATTCCAGTGCTCTTTATTCCTCTGCACCATTTTGAACCCTCACACGATCTCATTGATGCGGTGGGCAAGTTTGTGCAGATGGATGGCATCTTGCCGCACAACCCGCTGACTGCCGAGCAGCGCGAATCTCGCCTGCTGATCATCTTTGATGGCTTGGATGAGTTGGCGATGCAGGGAAAGATTGCCGAGAAGACCGCGCAAGACTTCGTGCGGGAGGTGCAGCGTAAAGTAGAGCGATTTAACCAGCGAGAAACCTGCGTGCAGGTGCTCATTGGTGGTCGAGAACTGGTGGTGCAGGCAAATGAAACCGACTTTCGCAAGGATGGACAGATTTTGCACGTCCTGCCGTACGTTGTGCCCGAAGATGAGCGGGAAGATTACGTGGGTGCTAAAAAGCTCCTGGAGCAAGACCAGCGGCAGCTTTGGTGGCAAAACTATGGGGCAGCAAGTGGCAGTGGCTATGCTGGCTTACCTACAGAGCTAAACCAGGGCAACCTGACTGAGATTACGGCTCAACCCCTGCTGAATTACCTGGTTGCTCTTAGTCTGAGACGGGGAGAACTAAAGTTTTCAGAAGAAACAAACCTGAACGCAGTCTATGCTGACCTGATCAAAGCGATTTATGAGCGAGGTTGGGCAGAACATCAACATGCTGCCATTCAGGGCATTGAGGAAAAAGATTTTGTTCGCATTCTGGAAGAAATTGCCCTAGCAGCTTGGCATGGGAAAGGACGGACGACAACGGTGCAAGAGATTGAGCGTCATTGTAACAGCAGCAACCTCAAAAACCTGTTGAGTCGTTTTCAAGAGGGCTATCAACCAGACTCAAAAGCGAACATTACTCGTCTGATGACTGCTTTCTATTTCCGTAAGAGCGGACACGACCATTCTGGTGAAAATACCTTTGAGTTTACCCACAAGAGTTTTGGTGAGTATTTGACCGCCAGACGCATAGTGCAGGAGGTGCAATACATTCACCACAGACTCGAAAACCGTCACAACGATTCCTATGACGACTGGGATGAGCGTTCTGCCTTGCATCGTTGGGCATTGGTCTGTGGCCCCTCGGCAATGGATGAGTATCTGTTTGACTTTGTTTTGGATGAGATGTACTTGCACTATCAGCAAAACTCAGCCAACGTCATCGCCTGGCAGCAGACCCTCTGCCGTTTAATTAGCCATATGTTGCGGTACGGAATGTCAATGGAACGATTAAATCCTCGACCTGATTTTCATGAAGAAAATCGACAGGCAATCAATGCGGAGGAGGCATTATTAGCGGTCTTAAATGCTTGTGCAAGATCAACAGATACCATCTCCAACGTTCAGTGGATTTCGGATGAGGCTCTGGGTGCTTGGATATTAAGACTTCAAGGACCTCGACCAGCGATCGCAGTTGCACCTGTTGTGCAGTACCTTAGCTTGATGGGCTTACAGGAGTGTTTTTTGTCTTTTAAGGATTTATTGGGGGCGAATCTTGAAGGGGCGAATCTTGAAAGGGCGAATCTTGAAGGGGCGAATCTTAAAGGGGCGAATCTGAAGGGAACTATCCTTGAGGGTAAGGTACCGATTGTCCCGGATGAGGTGGCAGAGCCAGAGCGATCGTGAGCCGGAAGCGATCGATTTCAAAAAGAGATTGAAGCGTTGATTTTAGACGCGCAGGCGAGCAAAGAAGAGAAGCGGGCGATCGCTTGGATGAATCAGCAACTTGGCGCATTGGAGATAACTCTGACATGAAGCTTAAAAACATTGAAGTTCCTGTTGCTCAAATTGCAGTATTGTGCGATCGCTGGCACATTCAAAAGCTCTCATTGTTTGGTTCCGTTTTGCGAGATGACTTTGCACCTCATAGTGATATTGATATTTTGGTTGAATTTGAAGCTTCTTTTACCCCTGGTTTCTTTAAGCTCCATCAAATTCAAGAAGAACTTTCAGAATTATTTGAGAACCGTCCGATTGATTTAGTCACTCCCAAGTTTCTCAACCATCGAATACGCGATCGCGTGTTAACTGAGGCGGAGGTGTGCTATGTCGCAAAGAGATGACCGAGTTTATGTTGGGCACATGATAGACACAGCAAATAAGGCAATTAATTTTGTTACAGGCTTGAACCGAGAAGATTTTAATCACAATGAGCAATTGCGTTTAGCCCTAACGCATTTATTACAGGTGATTGGCGAAGCAGCCCGACGAGTGTCACCAGATTTTAGAGACGCTTATCCTGAAATTCCCTGGAAAGCGATCGTCGGAATGCGAAGCAAAGTTGTCCATGACTATCTAGACGTGGATGAGGATGTTGTCTGGGACACGGTGAAAAACGATCTTGCTCCTTTAGTTATAGAACTAGAAAAAAATTTTTCATCATCGTCAGAATGATTCAAGCAACTGCTGGAAATTGCTAAAACAGGGGCTAGAATGTGCGATCAAGTAGAGCTTCGTTGTAGGGCATCAGCCAATCTACAATGCTTAGCGCGATTCTTGCGGAAAGCGGGGCGATTGACCCTATTAACCGGGCATTCTATCAATCAGGGGCATTGGTAGAGTCTTGTGAAATACAATCCAGACAAGCACCACAGAAAATCAATCCGGTTAAAAGGGTATGACTATGCATCTTCTGGTGCTTACTTCATTACCATTTGTACTCACCGCAGAGAATGTCTGTTTGGCACAGTTGTTAATTGTGAAATGCAGTTGAATGCATTGGGAAAAATGATGCCTGCCTGCTGGCAACGATTACCGCTTCATTGTCCCAACCTCACCCTCAATGCCTTTGTGGTCATGCCCAACCACATGCATGGCATTTTGATTCTGACCAATCCTGGTAGGGGCGCGGCATTGGGTCAAGGTTTGGTGGATCTTGCCGCAGATACCTGTCCCAATGCCACGCCCTCCGATCAATCCGAACCGGGCGTGGCAGACGGGCGAGAACTGGTTGAAACGGATCAAAATCCTTTGCCGCCTGCCGCGCCCCTACCGTTGGCATTGGTTTCTGGGTCGGTGGGGGCGATCGTGCTGAACTTCAAAGCGGTTACAACGCGCACCAGGAATCGGATTGCACGATCGCCGGGATCTGTGATGTGGCAGCGCAATTATTATGAACACATTATCCGCAATGAAGAATCTCTACAACGCTTGCGGCAATATACTCAGAACAATCCCCTGTCGTGGCAGGAAGACCAACTGCATCCAGATGTGCGATCGAAGTGGTAAGGCGATCGCCTCTTCACGGGCTGAGCCATTTCTGAGCAGGGAGTTGAAAACTTAAAAAATTAATGTTAGCGTTTGCAAAACTGAATAAGTCAGCCTAATTTGACCTCTGGCACTTTGAGTGTAGACCGCTTAAAGCAGAGCAAAAAACGGGGGAACCAACGTTACTCAAGATAAGAACTCCAAAGTGAGAACTTAAGAGTAAGGGGCGCATTTTCAAAGGCACTTTATCGAGACGGTAGAGGCTTTGATGAAGGGTATCTCTCAACCCTAGCCCGACAGCTAACCTCGTAGGCATTGAGAGAAGACTGTTGATTATTTGCTTCGTAGACACAGACGCTCAAGCGCTGATGTCATGCGATGTCAGTTTCATCAGGCTTCTTTACTGGACGTTCAGTGACAGCAAACGCTTGATGAAATGAGGTGATATCCATGACATTGCTGCTCAGTCAGGCAGTGGATGCCAGCTATGCTGCCGCTCGACAGTTTCGTATCGCTTTTTTACGCGACACCGTGCTGTTGCCGATCGCAGGCTTTGCATGCATTCTCGCCCTGTGGTGGCTACTGGCAACCGCAAGAAGCGACATTATGCCAACGCCCTGGCAAGCGCTAACCGCAAACTGGGATTATATTACCCATCCGTTTTACAAACGCGGACCGGGTGATTTGGGTGTGGGTTGGCTGCTGCTAGCGAGCATCCGTCGCGTGTTGATCGGGTTTGTATTGGGGGCGATCGTCGCGATCCCGATCGGGTTTTTAATTGGACTGTATCGTCCTGCTTACCTGGCGCTTAATCCGCTAATTCAGGTCTTGAAGCCTGTTTCGCCGCTGGCATGGCTACCCTTGCTCTAGCCATTTTCAACCTGGCGAATCCCTCTGCCATTTTTGTTATTTTTATCACGTCGCTGTGGTCAACGGTCATCAATACAGCGCTAGGGGTTTCCAGCGTGCCTCGAGATTACCTTGATGTCTCTAAAGTGCTGGAAATGCCTCGCTGGAGGCAGTTGACCAAGATTATTCTGCCCGCCAGCCTGGACTATATTTTCACGGGACTCCGCATCAGTTTGGGCGTTGCATGGCTGGTCATTGTAGCCGTTGAAATGCTGACAGGTGGTGTCGGGATCGGCTTTTTTGTGTGGGATGAGTGGAGCCGCTTAAATCTCAGTTCCGTCTTTCTGGCAGTGGTTTTGATTGGGCTGACGGGATTGGTTCTTGATTGGCTGCTGTGCAAGCTTCAAGAAGCCGTGACGCATCGACCCGTGCGATCGTAGGCGCTGCTCTAAACCACGCAAACCTCGGAGGTTTGAATCCAGAGGCAGGCAGTAATTAACACGATTGATCTAAACCTCCGAGGTTTTGGCTCACAGGCGCAAGTCTTGAACCTCTACGCAAACCTCGGAGGTTTGAACCCAGAAGCAAGCATTGTGAGATTGGAGATGGTAAGGGCGAACGGTCGTTCGCCCCTACGAGAAATCCCCTTAAACCTCCGAGGTTTTGGTCAACAGGCGTAAAGCTCAAACCATTTTTTCACAAAGAACTTTTTACCAAGAACTGATTATGACCGATCGCAACCGCTGGACACGGCGCGAATTTCTCACGGTGGCGGGGGCATCTCTTGCAGGTGCAGCGCTTTTTTCACTCAATGTGGATGGCAATCGCAGTCCATCAGCGCTCACAGCAGAGGCGCGGGCTGTGGAGCCTGTGATTAACCCCAAAACGCTAGAAAAACCCAACCTGGTGATTGGCTACGTGCCAGTGAATGATTGTGCCCCCTTTGCGATCGCCTGGAAGAAAGGCTTCTGTCGCAAATATGGCTTGAACGTCAAACTCAATCGCGAAGCCAGTTGGGCAACGTCTCGTGATGGGGGCATCTTCGGTCGGTTGGATGCATTACCAGTCGTTTCTGGCGCAGTTACAAATGCCCGAACCGGGGCAGAAGGTGCCAGACATGCCCCGCTCTGTGCCGCGATGACCATCCATCGGCACGGCAACGCCATCACTATGAACCGTGCCATGTGGGAATCGGGCTTACGTCCCTGGCAGGACTACAATGGCAACCTGGAGGCATTTAGCCAGGACTTCCATCGCTACTTCAGCAGCTTACCCTGCGAGAAGCGCATTATGGCAGTAGTGCTGAGTTCCGCCATCTACGAGTATTTTGTGCGCTATTTAATTGCGGCGGTGGGCATCAATCCGCTGGAAGAATTTCGCATTATGGTGGTGCCGCCGCCCCAAATGCTGGTCAATATGCGGATTGGCGCGATGCAGGCATATATGGTTGCTGAACCGTGGAATACACGCGCTATTAAGGGCAATGAAGGCATCGGGTTTACCTTTGCCCAGGGGCGCGAAATTTGGCGCGGACACCCCGATCGCGTCCTAGCCGTGCAGGATTCATTCATTGAGGAGAACCCCAAAACCTATCGATCGCTGGTCAAAGCCATGATCGAAGCCTGTCGTTATTGCAGCGATCCCAACCATCGGCAAGAGGTAGCGCAGTTGGTCTCGGAGCGATCGTTTACCGGAGCCAAGCCGAAACTCACCCGCCCCGGCATTACAGGGTTGTATAACTATGGCGGGTTTGACGATCGTCAGCGCATCGTGAACAAACCCGATGAAACTACGATTTTCTTCAACCTGCCATCGGATCTGGCAGCGGCAGAAGGCAACATTGCGGGAAATCATTCCACGTTTCTCTGGCAGTCGCAAAGCCTGTGGTTGATGACCCAATCGGCTCGCTAGGGGCAAATTGCGGGCATTCCTCCCAACGCCGAACAGATTGCGCGTCAGGCGTGGCGCACCGATTTGTATCGAGAGATTGCTGCCGAGTTAGGCATTGAATGCCCTAAGGAAGATTACAAAGTCGAGCCTGGTGCCCTATTTATTGACAACAAACCGTTTGACCCCAGCGATCCCCACGGCTATTTGAAGAGCTTTGAAATTCGTGCCGATCGTCCGACCAGGATCTACTTGTCTTGAGGGAATGGGGAGTCGGGAGTGGGAAAGGCAGTCGTTCTTAACGTTAGATTCAACTATTTTTTAGGCGATTTCTAGGAAAGTCTATGCCCACGAATTGTAGGGGCAAAGCATACCCTGCGGGAAGCAAGCTACGGCAAATGATTTTGTGCCATTTCCAAAGATTAGCAACCGAATGCTTTGCCCTTCCAGAGGTTGTTTCTTTTACTTGCAATGTCGTCTACAGGAGGTTCTTATGCTCAATGTTTCCCCTAGTTCAGCTAATGAGGTGAATCCGGGTTCTGCGTCTACCCCTTTTCTCGAAATTGAGCATCTCGTCAAGGCATACCCAAAACCTCGCGGTGGACGGTCGATCGTGCTCAATGACATTAACTTGACGCTGGGAGAGCAGGAGTTTGTGACGATCGTCGGTCATTCTGGCTGCGGCAAATCAATGCTGGTGCGGTTGGTTGCAGGGCTAGAACCCGTGACTCAGGGCAGCATTCGCTTGGAGGGGCAGCCCATTCGCAAACCCGGCTCCGATCGCATGATGGTATTTCAGCAGTATTGCCTGTTGCCCTGGCTGACGGTACGCCAAAACATTCGTCTGGCGATCGATGAGGTCTTTGAATCGTTACCGGGCGCAGAGAAGGCTAATCTGGTCAACGAGCATCTCACAATGGTGAATCTTGCCGCCGCCGCCGAGAAGTACCCTGATCAACTATCAGGCGGCATGAAGCAACGGGTTGGCATTGCCCGTGCGCTGGCAGTGCGTCCCAAAATTTTGCTAATGGATGAACCGTTTGGCGCATTGGATGCTTTGACGCGCAGCAAGTTGCAGCAGCAGGTACTCCGCATTTGGGAGAGCCAGCGTCAGGCTGTGATGATGATTACCCACGACATTGATGAAGCGATTCATATGAGCGATCGCATTGTGCTGATGACCAATGGACCCGAAGCCACGATCGGCGAAATTTTAGAGGTACCCTTTCCTCATCCGCGCGATCGAGAAGCCATCCGCCACGATCCCGTTTATCAGCAGCTTCATGCCGCCGCCCTGGATTTTCTGCTCCATCGCTTCGATCGCGAAGACTAAGAGGATGTCTAGCCGTACGATCAGCAGCGGATGAGGAACGGATGAAACGGATTGCTCACAGCTTGAAGCTAACCTGAATTATCTGTGACCTCCGTCTCTCGATGCCTTTACCACACCCTACACCCCACACCCCACACCCCATACTCCGTACAGTGAACATCGTTGCCTCGACGAAAAATTCTGCGATCGTCGCCATCAAAATTTAAGATGAACGATAGTGTTCGATGAAGGCAACCTCACCTTGCTAGCAGCTCTCCTGTATGGTCAAGAAGATTTACGCTTAGAAACCGTTGCAGACCCCACTCCAGGCATCGGGGAAGTGGTGCTGCGGGTCGGAGTCGCAACCACTTGTGGCACAGACCTGAAAGTATGGCGACGGGGCGGTCATGCCCGGATGTTGAAGCCACCAACCCTCTTTGGGCACGAAGCGGCAGGAGAGATTGTGGCGATCGGGCAGGGTGTCACAGGCTGGAAGCTGGGCGATCGCGTGGTTGCCAATAATTCTGCCCCCTGCATGACGTGCTTCTTCTGCCAGAAACAGGAGTATTCGCTCTGTCAGAACTTGCTGTTTAACAACGGCACTTTTGCGGAGTATTTGAAAATCCCTGCACCGATCGTCCACCACAACCTGCTGCCTATTCCTGCCGAGCTGCCCTACGCACTGGCATCCATGACCGAACCGCTGGCGTGTGTGCTGCATGGAGCCGCCCGCTCAAACGTGAAACCGGGCGATCGCGTCGTGCTTTTGGGCGATGGGGCGATCGGGCTGATGTTTGTGGCAGCGTTGGCATCCGGTCGAGGCGAATGGCACGATCGACCTCTGACAACGGACGGTCATCGGTTTGCTGATGTCATCCTTTTTGGTGGGAATGAGCAACGGTTGCAGTTCGGCAAAGCGTTAGGTGCGACAAAAACCTTCAACTATCGCCATGTAGAGAATGTGCCAGCCCTGGTGAAGTCACTCACCGATGGCTGGGGAGCCGATGTGGTCATTGAAGCAACAGGCGTGCCCTCTGTCTGGGAAACCGCGATCGCCTGCGCGCGTCCCGGTGCCACGGTGAATCTGTTTGGCGGCTGTCCTCGTGATACCAGTATTACCGTAAGCACAGAACTGCTGCACTACAGCGAGTTGACGCTGAAAGGGGTGTTTCATAACACGCCCACCCATGTTCGTGCTGCCTTAAACCTGCTAGCCAGCCGCACCCTTCCCTTTGAACTGTTGGTGAGCGAGCAGCAACCGTTAACGGAGCTAGGGCAGGTCTTTGAAGCGATGAAGCAGCGACAGGTCGTAAAAGTAGCGATCGCGCCCTAAGGTGATTGCTCTTCAAGAATCTACCTGATTGATGCCGTGTGCAAGCGCCTCGCTTGCGACGCGGGCAAGATGCCCGCACTACGTTGGGTCATTTCTTGTGTGGAAATTGCCTAAACGTAGCCATTGGGCATTCTGGCGACGATACGAAATTGTTCGCTCGTTTCTTCTGGCAGCGCGTACAATCTAACCCAAACGCCTGAAAATCTTCGCTTAAAATCGTACATATGTACTATAATTGGGGAAACGATCGTTCATTGGCTAATGGGAGCGATCGTTTCCCTCTTCTTTCCCTATGATGACTCCACTAAGTCTGCTAGAACGCGCCAAGCAAGGAAACGCTGAAGCCATCGCAGGGTTGATGAACGACGTGCTTCGCCCTCAGGATGTATGGGTCAAAGCTGCGTTGGATGCCGACTGTCTTCAGGTCATGCTCAAAGCGTCTGCCGACCTCAATCAAGCTACCTGCATCGCGTTTTTGCGTCGAGGCTTGCTCAACCTTCAGCCAGCGGCGATCGCCCAAGTAAGAGCCTACGCATGGCGCACAGGAGATGCCTTTCCCGTATGGATTACCACCTTCTCACTGGAACCATCCTCTGAAGGTCACGCTCACTCAATTGTCAGTCTACCCCTGGCTGATTTGGACAGCCCCGTTGATGGAAATGCTTCACCCTCTGCTGCGATGGATCATCCGTCGTCACCCGCACCCTCACAGACCGCGATCGCATCCACAATTCCCAAACGCCGCTTTGAACTGTTTAAGATGGGGTTTGTGCTGGTACTCGTCACAATGGTTTATTTTGTGGTGGCAGGCGTATAGTGCCACTTTGAACGGGCATACTGCGTTTAAGGCACTGGTGCCAGGAGGCGCAAACTGGATGACGCAACCCGATCGACCCCTTACCATCAAGCAACGGGCAAAGCAAGGCGATCGCGCTGCCATTGCCCAACTCATCCAGGATGCAATCGCCCATAAGCACATCACTGCAAAGGTTGTGTTCGACGCACACCATCTGGACATTTACCTGGAAGCCGACACCACGCCCGATCAGCAAATCGCCACAACGCTGATTCACCGGGAACTGTTGAGTTTAAAGCTGCCAGCCACAAGCATCACCATCAGCGGCAAGCCCTTCACATCGAATCAGCCAGAGTGGGTGCAGGAACTTCAGCCTGAGGCAACACCAACTGTCCTAACATCTTCACCTCGATCGGCGCGCCTCAATCAGCCCAAACAGCGTCAGAAGCCTTTTACCCTGACGTTTAACGATGTCTGGCAGTTTTTGGCAAGATTCAATCCCTTTAAACTGGGATGCGTCGGTTGCTTGGCGCTTTATGGGCTGTTTGGAGCCTCGCACTACACCGTAGAAGGCTTTTTAGACGGTAGCGATCGCATCATGATGTTTTTGCATGGAGTCAATTTGATCTTTCACGAAGCAGGACACACCATCCTGGCGGGCTTTGGTCAATTCCTGCATATTCTCGGCGGCTCACTGATGCAGGTCATGGTGCCAGCCGCGATCGCAGGTTATTTTGTGGTGACACGCCAGATGTATGCAGGCGCGATCGCCCTGTGCTGGGCAGCACAAAACCTGTGGGATGTCTCCATCTACATCCAGGATGCTCAAGACCGATCGCTGCCGTTGCTAGGCGGCGAAGGCGTGCTGCACGACTGGCATTTTTTGCTACTGGATATGAACCTGCTCGCACAGACTCCGCTTGTGAGCAGCCTTGTATTTTTTCTAGGCTCCATTCTGTATCTGGTGGCGATTGTTGCTGGCATTTACTATGCACGCGCAGACCACTCAATCACTCGTCAGTCACCCTAACTCCTGGCTCCTGTGTAGCGGTCAGGGGTCAGCCCTCTGCCTCCTGCCTCCTGCCTTCTGCCTTTTATCTAGCTATCAGCTTTTTATCCTTTAGCCTTTAACCTTCTGCCCTCTACCTTTCCTACCTAAAAAACTCCTCAGCCGTCACAGGTGCATTTGTCCGTCGTTCTTTTGGCAGTTCTAGCTTGATGGGATTTTGTGGCTCAGGTGGTATCAAAAAGCGATTACCCCAGCCACCGTTAAGCTCTTCGGGACGGAGGGACGGAGGCGTAGTATTCCCGGTTGGTAGGGCGATCGCCATTGTCTGACTCACCTGGAGGTATTGCTGCCCATCTGCCGTGCCATAAACCAGCTTGCGAGATAGCTGAATGTTCTTCTTAGCCAACTGACTTTCTAGCTGCTCTAACTGATCGCTGCGATCGACCGGAGCGAGGGTTGCCAAAAACACCACCTCATCAGCGGGAGCCACTGTCCAGTTCAGCTTCTTCTGATCCAACTGCCAGGATTCTTGAAACCGACCGTCTGCCCCCGTCTCCCAGAGGTTCAGCGTCGTTTGCCAGGTGCCCTTATTAACCTCTGTGGGTTGATATGCCAGGACTGCATAGGTCGGGTTGGGGTTGAAATTTTTGGCAGCGCTGGTCGTTGGATACAGATAGCGAATGGCTGCCACCGTAATCTGAGTTTTTTCGGGCAGGTTGGTTTTACCCGCGATCGCATAGACTCCAGGTAACCGACTATTCACCGTAAATGTCAAACTAATATCCTGCGAAGGTCGCGACTGTAGCAACCGCGAACACCCTGTACTCAGCAGCAGCACGCAGGCAAGCAGAAGCCACCGTTTGCACCAGGATGGAGCCAGATAAGCGCGAAGACCGTTCCCCATGATTGCCGCAATAGTTGTCCTCCTATCCATTCAGTCAGTGCGCCGTCCGTCCGGTAGAAGTTCAAACGTCAGCCTTAAAATCATGAAGGATTCATCAACACTTGCTATCCCGTCTCAGATTCACTGTCTGGATCGACTCACACTCGTCTCGATCGTCCGCATCACCGAAAACCTGACCCCTGACAGCATTCGCGAACAGTTTGAGGTGAATGTCCTCGATTCGTGACGGCTTACTGATTCAATTTTCATGCCTAAAAGACATCGCGTTCCCCTATGCACCTGGATTCCTCTTGATACTGTAGTCAATCGTGAGCATACTGTAGGCAAGCATGAGTGGCATCGTTCGGTTCAATAGAACCGCAAAGTCATTGACCGTTAGCTGTTAGCCTTTCTCTCTATGGGTGTATCACAGTCCTTTCAAGCCATTCTGGATGACTTGTATCACAAGTACAAAGGGCTAAAGGATGGCAGCGTAGCGAGCTACATTCCTGAATTGGCGAAGATGAACCCCGATTGGTTCAGCCTTTGTGTGGTGACTGCCGATGGTCGTACATTTGCGGTGGGGGATGCAGAGCAGCTTTTTACCATTCAGTCGATTTCAAAAGTCTTTGTCTACGGTTTGGCGCTGGAGGATCACGGGCGTGAAGCGGTTTTGTCAAAAGTTGGAGTGGAGCCAACGGGTGATCCCTTCAACTCGATGATTCGGCTGGATGAATACTCTAAACGTCCTGATAATCCAATGATTAATGCGGGCGCGATCGCCACCACTAGCTTGATCAAGGGCAATGGTCCCACCGATCGCCTGAATCGGATGCTGGAGATGTTTCGTCATTACGCGGGGCACGACGTATACATTGATATGCCAGTGTTTCTCTCTGAACGATCGACGGGACACCGCAATCGGGCGATGGCATCGCTCATGCGCCATTTTGGGATGATTGACGATCGCATGGACGAATCGCTGGATCTGTACTTTCAGCAGTGCGCCATGATGGTGAACTGTCGTGATTTAGCGGTGATGGCGGCAACGCTTGCCAATTGTGGGGTAAATCCGCTGACGGGCGATCGGGCGGTTCCCACTTGCTACATCCGCGACATTCTCAGCGTGATGTATACCTGCGGCATGTACAACTTTGCAGGGCAATGGGCTTATACCGTGGGCATTCCCGCCAAAAGTGGGGTGTCGGGTGGCATGATTGCGATCGTCCCGCGTCAGGTTGGCATTGCTGTTTTTTCGCCGCCGCTCGATGCCCACGGCAACAGTGTGCGGGGCATCAAAGTTTGTGAAGAACTCTCCCGCCGATTTGAACTCCATATGTTTGACCCACCAATGGGCTGTTCGCATTTCCTGGAGCAGCTAGAAGGAGATGGAGACGCGTGAAGAGGAAGCCGCTTAAACCTCCGAGGTTTGAGTCAAAATGGGATGCAGTTCGTTCAGGGATTGCTCACCCGCCCCACCAGGAGCGCAACTGTCCAGATCAACTGTGCCAGGTCGATCGGTTTCGCAAGATGTCGTTGAAACCCAGCCTCGATCGCCCCTTGCCGTTCACGCTCGGTGACATAGGCAGTAATCACTGCTGCTGAAATCTGTCCATCGGGAGCAGTCGTCAAAGCCGCGATCGCCTTTCTTTTATGTCTCGATAGAGCTAGAGTGCCAACTTTTCCAACACCGATCGCGTGGAAACAATATGCCGATCGAGTCCCAACGCTTTTGGATCAACACCCAGCGCCAGTGAAATGAGTTGCGGCAAGTGAAGCACAGGCAAACCCAACTTTTGCCCAATCACCTTCTCCACTTCGGGTTGGCGAGAGTCCAGGTTCAGGTGGCACAGCGGGCAGGGAGTCACCATGCAGTCGGCTCCTTGCGCGATCGCGTCCTGAATGTGCATGCCTGCCATTTTGAATGACTGATCGGTAGCGTAACTGGAAAGGGGCCAACCGCAGCATTGGGTGCGTCCGCGATAGATGACGGGGGTGGCTCCGATCGCGCGAAACACATTCTCCATCGACTGTGGATTGTAAGGATCATCGTAAGGCAGGTGATCCTGGGCACGTAGCAGATAGCAGCCGTAGAAGGCAGCGCATTTCAGCCCTGCAAGTTTGTGGGTGACTTTCTGTGCCAGCGCATCCAAGCCATAGTCGCCCACGATCGCCCACAGCAGATGTTTCACGTCCGTACTGCCTTGGTAGGGCGAACAGCCTTCGTGTTGCAGCAAACCGTTGATGCGATCGACATAGGCAGGATCATTGGTCTGCCGCTCCTTCAGCCGCTCATCCACATGCCCAATTACACCCTGGCATGTGCTGCAATGAGTGAGCAGCGGCAGGTTCAGCGATTCTGCAAGGGCGATGTTGCGCGCATTGACCGTATCTTCCAAAAGCTGAGAATCTTCTTTAAACGTGCCCGACCCGCAGCAGGATGCTTTTTTAAGTTCAATTAACTCGATGCCAAGTGCCTGGGTAAGCGCCTGCGTCGATTGATACAGTTCCCGGCAGGCTCCCTGCGCCACACAACCAGGGAAGTAGGCATATTTGAGAGTAGACTCTGACATTAGTTAACGAAGTACAAAGGACAGGCGCTCAGGGAGTCAGAGCGGCTCTTGCCAGACTCCTCAGTCACCGTTTGCTAGGGGCTGTCATCAATTAATACTACACATTGCTTGCAGCAAGGTCTCCAGCCCCTAGCCTGGTGTGTTGGGACGGGCGTTACACTGCTGATATTGCAAGGTTTCGGAGCTAATTGACGACACGCCCTAGCGTTCACGCTGTTCCATTATCATGCCTTTTTTCGCTGGAACGTCACTGCCAGTTCACAATCTGTAGGGACATTCCATGAAACGTCCCTACGAAATCGCCTTTCGTTTCTACCCGGTTTCGTTTTGTGCCCCTGATCTTCTATGCTTAAAGTTTGGCTCACTTAGGAAAGCGTCTGCGAATAACTCGGACGATCGCGCTTTCAGATAAGATCAGAGAATGTTTGGTATTGATTGCCGTCGAGTATGAGGCTTTAACCGCCCCCACTGCCGATGAGCAGACAAGCAAACAAGTTTTACTCTATAACCATCGCCGCCGCATTGATTGAGGAAGTTTATGACCGAGACAGAAATTTTTGATAAAGTTCAGAAAATCGTGGCTGAACAGTTGGGTGTCGAAACCAGTGAAGTCACCCCCCAGGCTAGCTTTGCGAACGATTTAGGAGCCGACTCTCTGGATACCGTTGAGCTAGTCATGGCGCTAGAAGAAGAATTTGATATCGAAATTCCTGACGAAGCGGCAGAGGAAATTGCCACAGTGCAGTCCGCCGTAGACTATATCAACAATAAAGTAGCAGCATCGGCTTAGAGTCAGTGAACAGTAGCCAGTGGACAGTGAACAGTAGCCAGTGAACAGTGATGAACTGACGGCTGAAGACTGGTGACTGAAGACTGCTGACTGTTCACTGAAGACTGGTGACTGTTTTTCTTCTGTTCTGCATTCTGGGTATCGACCCATCACGTTGAAGCCATGACAAGTCTCGATCGTAAGCGCGTTGTCGTCACCGGACTCGGCGCAATCACCCCCATTGGAAACACCCTGACTGAATACTGGGAGGGGTTGCTGAATGGGCGTAACGGTATTGCTCCCATTACTCTCTTTGATGCCTCTCGGCATGATTGCCGGATGGCGGGCGAGGTAAAAGGGTTTGATCCGCACGTCTATATGGATCGAAAAGAAGCGAAACGCATGGATCGGTTCGCTCAGTTTGGCGTGTCTGCCAGTAAACAAGCGCTTGCGGATGCCAAATTTGTCATCAACGATCTGAATGCAGAACAGGTAGGTGTCCTCATTGGCACCGGCATTGGCGGGTTAAAAGTGCTGGAAGATCAGCAAGAAATCAACCTGACTAAAGGACCCGATCGCTGTAGCCCCTTCATGATTCCTATGATGATTGCCAATATGGCAGCGGGCTTGACGGCGATTCATACGGGCGCAAAAGGTCCAAATTCCTGTTCTGTAACCGCTTGTGCAGCAGGTTCAAACGCGATCGGCGATGCCTTTCGGCTCGTGCAAAATGGCTATGCCCAGGCAATAATTTGTGGCGGTACAGAAGCTGCCGTTACCTCTCTTTCGGTGGCTGGCTTTGCGGCCTGTAAAGCCATGTCTACCCGTAACGATGATCCTGCCCACGCCAGCCGCCCGTTTGACAAAGACCGGGATGGCTTTGTACTGGGTGAAGGCAGCGGTATTTTGATTCTTGAAGAGCTGGAGCATGCTTTAGCCAGGGGTGCCCGAATCTATGCTGAGCTTGTAGGCTATGGTGCGACCTGCGATGCCTATCATATTACCTCTCCAGTTCCGGGCGGCGAAGGTGCGGCACGAGCCATTTCACTCGCCTTAAAAGATGCCAATCTAACGCCCGATCAGGTGAGCTACATCAACGCTCACGGCACCAGCACGCCTGCCAACGACTCGACGGAGACCGCCGCGATGAAGAAGGCACTGGGCGAACATGCCTACAACATTACCGTTAGCTCGACAAAATCGATGACGGGGCACCTGTTGGGCGGTTCTGGCGGCATCGAAGCGGTCGCAGCAGTGATGGCAGTTGCCAACGATCGTGTGCCCCCCACCATCAACCTCGAAAACCCTGACCCGGCTTGTGATCTGGACTACGTGCCCAATCAGAGCCGCGAGCAGATAGTAGATGTAGCTCTGTCTAACTCTTTCGGGTTCGGTGGACATAACGTTACCCTGGCATTCAAGAAGTATCAGTAGCTTTTTCTCGTTACCCAACGTTCGCGTGTCAGCCCTTTGCGTGTTAGACCATCGTATCCGTTTGCCTCACATGCCCTATTCAGGATCTAAGCCATGACGACCACGACTACTCGCTTTCCGATCGACCTCGGTGCTTACAAGCCGCTGACGCTAGACCCTGCTAACAAAACCCTGACTGATGAGCAGCGCGAAACCCTCAAGGCAAACATTCAGCTTTGCCGGGATGCGATCATCTTTTTCACTGCAACGGGTGCCGCAAGGGGGGTAGGCGGTCACACAGGCGGACCCTACGACACCGTGCCCGAAGTCATGATTCTGGATGCCCTCTTCCGCGGTGCCCCCAATCAGTTTGTCCCCATCTTCTTTGACGAAGCCGGACATCGCGTGGCAACCCAATACCTGATGGCAACTCTGCACGGCGAACTGCCTGCCGAACAACTCACTCGCTACCGGGAAGCACACGCCCATCTACCCGGACACCCGGAACTCGGTTTGACCCCCGGCGTGAAATTTAGCTCCGGTCGTCTCGGTCATATGTGGCCTTACGTGAACGGCGTAGCGCTGGCAAACCCCGGCAAAACGGTTTTCTGTCTGGGGTCTGATGGATCGCAGCAGGAAGGGAACGATGCCGAAGCCGCGCGCTTAGCGGTCGCTCAGCACATCAACGTCAAGCTGATCATTGATGACAACGATGTGACGATCGCTGGACACCCCTCCAAATATCTCCCTGGCTACAGCGTGGCTAAAACACTCGAAGGGCACGGGCTGAAAGTGCTAGAAGGCAACGGTGAAGATCTGGATGATCTATACGCTCGGATTGTGGAAGCCATCGCGACACCGGGACCGATTGCCGTTGTCAACAAGCGCCCCATGTCGGTTGGCATCGAAGGGCTGGAAGGTTCCACTCACGGGCATGACGTGATTTCCGTGAAACTGGCGATCGCCTATCTCGAAAAACGCGGCTTAACGGCTGCTGTGGACTTTTTGAAGGCGATCGAAACCCCTAAGAATCCCTACAAGTTTATCGGTGCAGGCGATACGTGGGACTCCAACCGCAATGTGTTTGGTGATGCCGTGAATGCGGTGTTGGATGGCATGAGTGAAACCGATCGCAAAGCCAAGGTATTGGTGATTGACAGCGATCTCGAAGGCTCCTGCGGTCTGAAGAAAATCCACGACGCGCATCCCGAAGTCTTCATCCCCTCCGGCATTATGGAGCGGGGGAACATCTCTGCGGCAGCAGGCTTTGGTATGGAAAAAGGCAAGCAGGGCATCTTCGCCACCTTTGCCGCCTTTCTAGAAATGTGCATTTCCGAGATCACGATGGCGCGGTTGAACTACTCCAACCTGCTCTGCCACTTCTCCCACTCTGGCATCGACGACATGGCAGACAACACCTGCCACTTTGGTATCAACAACTTCTATGCCGACAACGGATTGGATGATGGCTACGAAACCCGCCTTTACTTCCCTGCCGATGCTGGGCAAATGAGAGCAGTCGTCAAAACCGTCTTCCACGATCCGGGGCTGCGGTTCATCTTTTCCACGCGCTCCAAAACGCCCAACATTCTGAATGCTGATGCTAAAGATCTGTACGGCGAAGGCTATACCTTTGTGCCCGGTAAAGATGAAGTGATACGGGAAGGCACCGCAGGCTACATTGTCAGCTTTGGCGACGGTCTGTATCGTGCGCTGGATGCGGTGCATCGTTTGAAGCAAGACGGCATTGATGTGGGTCTGGTCAATAAGCCAACGTTAAATGTGGTGGATGAAGCGATGATCGCCAAAATCGGCGCAACCCCCTTCGTCCTTGTCGTTGAGGCATTTAATCGCAAAACAGGTTTAGGCAGCCGCTTTGGCACCTGGCTCCTAGAGCGTGGCTTGACTCCCAAATACGCCCACCTCGGTACCCACAAAGAAGGCTCCGGTGGTCTGTGGGAACAGTACCCCCACCAGGGCATCGATCCGGATGGCATCATCGCTAAAGTCAAAGAACTGGTCGGTTAACTAAAAACCACTAAACCAAAACCTCGGAGGTTTGAGTCACTCATTGAGCGACTGCCTGATTCCTCGTTAAAATCTCCGAGGTTTGTGTAATTTGTAATGGACTGAGCGCTACGGTCAACCCCCAGCACTCAGTCCATTGTTTTTTGTGATTTCTTCGCCATAGATTACGTCAGTTTGGGTTAAGCACGCTTATGCGGTGCGCGAGAGCAAGCGCTTTGAGGCTTGAGCGATCGTTCAACTGCCGTTTAAACACGCTTGTGTGAAAGCAGCAACACGCGATAAATCGTAAAGCTCGTCATCAACGTTAGCAGTAGCAAAGAAAACATCGTCATACTCAGAATGCTTGGCTTAAGGTTCCCTAAATAGCACACCATTATGCTCAGCCAAACTGCCGATCTTTCTAATCATTTGCCAATTGTCCGATTGTGATGCTCACGAAACGCGTCTAGTACACAATGCTTCAATACGATGATTTAATTCCTTAAATCCTTTTGTACAAACGGTTTGACGCGATGTAACCTTGTGAACCCTTACACAAAATTTTGACAAAAGGCAACTCTATGAATCCTTGTGCAAAGTGATATAGCGCTAATGAACCCTAAGTATTCTTTTGTCAAGAATTCATAAACCCGCAGCCGCTTGGCTTGTTACCATCAGTAGAATTGCTGATAATATGTCAAGAAAGATACGTTTTGATTCCTTTGGCTAGGCTGATTTAGAACACCATTCAAAGCTTAAATAGCCAAGTTTAAATAGGCAAGGGTTGCATCTCCTGAGTGCTTATTCTCCACAGACTACAGGAGCAATCCATGAAATCGTCTCTCCGTACATTTACCCTTAACGAATCTGGAGGGTTTACCTTAATCGAACTGCTAGTTGTCATTGTCATTGTTGGCGTTCTCTCTGCGATCGCGCTGCCCTCGTTTTTAAACCAGGCGAGCAAAGCAAAAGAAACCGAATCAAAGCAGTACATTGGCTCACTCAATCGGGCGCATCAGGCGTACTTTCTTGAGAAAAACACGTTCACAGATGATTTCTCGCTGTTAGGGTTGGGCATTAAAACTCAAACGACGAACTATACCTACGCCATCGACGACAATACCAGCACTGCTGCGACGAACGTTTCCTATCCGCAGAATACGCTTTCGTTGCGCGCACATGTGGGCGGGGTGAGCGTGGGCAGTACGACGGGTGCAGCGGGTGGCGAATTGACGACACTTGCTGTACTCTGTCAATCGCAGAAGCCGCAAGCAGGTGATTCTTCTGGCGTTACCTTTGTGCCAGATGTGGGACCGTCGTGTGCTGGTTCTTTTGAGAATTTAAACAACTAATGCAGTGCTATCTTTATTGGGCGAACCCTCTAAAGGCTTCTTGTGCAAGCAGGAAAGCTGAATTTTGCCAATAAACTTAAGCACTGCTTGATCTGTAGCAGCAACAACGACGATCGCAGAGAGTGACGCTAGACTAAAACATCTACCCAGTAGTGCAGGCTAAAAACACTGTTGGGTAACGCCGCACGATCGATTTTGTGGCGGTCGTCATTCTTCTGCAAACTCAAAAACAATATGGGTGCATCTACCGCTCTTAGAAACTACATCGACGGCGCATGGTCTGCGTCAACGGCGACCACTTATCTAGATGTGCTGAATCCAGCGACGGTCGAAACGTTGGCAACGGTACCACTCTCACCGGCTAAGGACGTGGATGAAGCCGTACAGGCGGCTACCAGGGCGTTTGTGTCCTGGAGGCGCACACCTGCAACGGAGCGTATTCAATATCTTTTCAAGCTCAAGGGGTTGTTAGAAGACCAGCTTGATACTCTGGCGCAGACGATTACGCAGGAATGCGGCAAAACGATCGCCGAGTCAAAAGGTGAGTTGCGACGGGCGATCGAAAACGTCGAGGTTGCCTGTGGCATTCCCATGCTGATGCAGGGCTATAACTCCGAAGATATTGCCAGGGGCATTGACGAAAGCATGATTCGTCAGCCGCTTGGAGTGACAGCCGTGATTGCGCCCTTCAACTTTCCAGGCATGATTCCCTTTTGGTTTATGCCCTACGCGATCGCCTGTGGCAATACCACCATTCTCAAACCGTCTGAGCGCGTGCCCCTCACGATGCAAACGGTGATGCATCTGCTGGAGCAAACAGGCTTGCCAAATGGGGTTGTGAATTTGGTGAATGGCGATAAAACGGTCGTCGATGCGATTCTCGATCATCCGCTAGTGCGAGCGGTCAGCTTCGTCGGCTCTACGCCTGTCGCCAAGTATGTGTACAGTCGTGCGGCAGCAAACGGTAAGCGTGCTCAGTGCCAAGGTGGTGCGAAGAATCCAGTGGTAATTTTACCGGATGCAGATATAGCAATGACCACGCGCATTATGGCGGATAGTGCCTTTGGCTGTGCGGGACAGCGGTGTCTTGCCGCTTCGATCGCGCTCACCATTGGTGATGCTCGTCAACCATTTACAGAGGCGATCGCCGAAGTCGCTCAAACCCGCGTTGTGGGCAATGGCTTAGACAACGGTGTACAAATGGGACCCGTCATCACGACTCAAAGCCAGAGCCGTATTGAAGGTTTGATTCAAAAGGGGATTGACGAAGGCGCAACGGTTTTAGTCGATGGTCGGCAACCCAAGATTGCTGGTTGCGAAGAAGGCTATTTTGTACGACCAACGGTGCTACAGGATGTCAATCCACTGAGCGACATTGCCCGGACTGAAATCTTTGGTCCCGTTCTAAGCCTGATGCATCTGGAGACGCTTGACGAGGCGATCGCGCTGATCAACCAGGGTCAATATGGCAACATGGCGTGCCTGTTTACGACCAATGGCGGCGCAGCGCGGAAGTTTCGCTACGAGGTCGAGGCGGGCAATATTGGCATCAACATTGGCGTAGCGGCTCCAATGGCGTTTTTTCCTTTTAGCGGCTGGAAAGACAGCTTTTTCGGCGATTTACACGGACAGGGACACCAGGCAGTTGAGTTTTTCACACAAACCAAGGTAGTGGTAGAACGTTGGCAAGAGTGGACGCGGCAATTTTAGCGGCGATTGCTCAGGAGAGTTGAAGCTGTTGAAACAAAAAGAATCAGGGTCATTTCATTCCAAGCATCAAGTCCCGTGGCAACAGATTTGATAGCGGATAAGCGATTGACAAACGTGTGAAAAGTCATCTGGTTCATCCATTCTCATCCGCTGCATATCCACAGATCTGATAGCAGATGAAGCGATCGACAAACGTGTCAAAAAAGCGTCTGCTTCATCCGCTGCATAACCATCTGTTCGGCAGATTAAAAGTAGTCCTGCAAAAAGAATATGAAAGACAAAACCTGGAAAAGAGACTGCAATCGTGGTGTCTTTTCCAGGCTTTGTTTAACTAAAGCGTTCGATCAACTAAAGCATCAGCCCCTACTTCAGCGAGATCAGGCGCTGCTTGATGGTTGGCGAAATCAGAACGCGATTAATTGCGTGTACAACACCGTTGGACGCTTCGATGTCGGGTTGAATCACGGTGGCATCGTTAACCACAACTTTGCCTGCATTGACTCTCACCGCAAGACCACCACCCAGGGTTTTCACCAAACCTGTTTTCAAGTCACTCGAAGGCAGTTCGCTGGGTGCTACATGGTAAGCCAAAACCTGTCTCAAAAGCGCTTTGTTTTCTGGCTTCAGCAATTTTTCAAGCGTGCCTTTAGGTAGGGCGGCAAAGGCTTCATCAGTGGGTGCAAACACGGTAAAAGAGCCGCTGCTTTCTTGCAACGTCTGCTCTAGCCCAGCAGCCTGCACAGCTTTGGCAAGAGTTTTGAACGAGCCTGTGCTGGAGCCTTTTTGAAGTAGCTCAGACAGCGTGAGGTTTTTGGTGGGCGTAGCAGGGGCGCTGGTTGCAGGTGCTTGAGTAGGATCGGCAGGCTGGGTTGTGTCAGCAGGAGTTTGGATTGTGCCACCAGGCTGGATCTCAGCAGGAGCCTGAGTGGGCGACGTTTGTACGCTGCCTGCGGGAGACTGCTCTGGACTGGGTGACATTTGAGCGATCGCAGGGACACCAACCACAACTAACCCGGCAACACTCGCCAGGATAGAAAAGTTTTGGAGTAACGTCGAGCGATAAACATTTCGCATGTTTAGCATTCCTTAACAGTATTAAACATGAACAAGGTTTACTGTAACGAGGCTGTGTGAAGAACTGCTCTACCATTTGGTAGATTTGAAGAAACGTAAAGCTCACCCGTCTTACGAACTCAAATTACGATTCAAAAGACTCTTTCTGAGGCGTTTTAGGCTTAATCCGTCGCTCATACCACGCCATGAGAGGCGTTGAACTGATCCCATGCAGCACCACCGAAAGCACCACAGTAACAAAAGTAATCCAGGCAATTAATTCGCCTGTTTGCCCCTGTAGCCCGTGCCCAAACGCGTAGGTTAAATAGTAAAGAGACCCCACCCCGCGAATGCCAAACCAGCCAAAAAGCCAGCGGGTTGCAGGGTGAGTGGGTGCGCCGATCGTGCTGAGCCAGGTTCCTAAAGGGCGAATCACAAGAAGTAATAGTCCTGCAATGAAGAAAGCGGGAGCCGCAAACTGAACGATCGGTCCCAGCCGTAGCAATGATCCTAGAATGAGAATCGCTCCCACCTCAGCTAGCTTTTCAAGGCGCGAAATAAACCGAAGCTGAGAGTTAGATTTATCTGGGTTAGAAACGCGGTGCTGCATCACCATGCCAGCCACAAAAACTGCTGCAAAGCCATAGCCATTAATTAACTCGGTGAGTGAGTACGTAATCAGAATGGTGGCAAGGGCAACAAAATCTTCGATTAAATCATCCGCTGGTCGGTACCGTTGCAGGGAGCGATCGATCCATTCGATGCACCGTGCCACTCCAATACCCATCCCGATACCCGCCACGATCGCCCACACGACATCCACGGCAACCCATTGAGCAAACCAGTTCTGCCACTGCTCGTCTTCCAGCCAGCGCAACCCAAAGTAGACGAAGGGAAATGCCAGCGCATCGTTTAAGCCGCCTTCGGATGTGAGACCAAAGCGCAATTCGTCTCGATCGCTCGGATCCTCTAGCTGCACTTCTGATGCCAACACCGGATCAGTAGGTGCCAGAATCGCGCCCAGGAGAACGGCAGCGCCCCAGTTTAGCTGCAAAACCCAATGGGCGATCGCGGCAATGGCAAAAATGGATAGAGGTAGCAAAAAACCAATGAGCCGAATGGTCGAATTCCATGCCCACGCTTTCAAGGGACGGTTCATCTTTAAACCGCAGCCAAACAGCGAGATTAAAACAACAAACTCCGTCATGCGCTCTAAAAATTTTGCGTCGGGACGGAGTTGAATTAAATTAAAGCCGTAAGGACTGAGTGTGATACCCACAACCAGATAAATGAGTGCATAGGAAATTGGCAAACGCGCAATCCATCCCGACCCTAACGTAATGAACAGCAGCAGCAAGCCAATGACCAACAGATCAAGAATGTAAATGTCCACACAGATTTTGCTAAGCGATCATCTCAACTCTAGAGATTGCATGAGCAACCGTAATGCAACCTGTGGCGGATTTTGTGAGCAACAAGCAGAACGTTTGGGATTATGCGTTGCGCGACAGCGAAGCGGTTTAATTAGTGAACAGTCACCAGGGAACAGAGCACAGTCGCTAGGGAACGGTAGACCTGCTTTGAAAATTGCATCGCCCTCACCACATTCCGTAGCTGGACACAAGAGCAGTTTTAGGCACAATCACCAAAGCATTACACAATCACCAAAGCATTAACTGTGCTGCCTGGTTGAAAAATTGACGGCTAATGCCCCAGGTAATCAGGAGCGTCGTCACCACTGTTGCAAATGCCAGCATAAACATGATCAGCATTTGATAGGCGGCGGCTATCAGTGGATCAGCTCCACTCAGCAGTTGTCCCGTCATGATTCCGGGTAAGGTGACAAGACCGACGACCATCATGGTGTTGATAGTGGGAATGAGTCCTGCTTTGATGGCATCGTTGCGGTAGTGCGCGATCGCCTGTTGCGGAGTCGCGCCTAAACTCAGGTATGTCTCGATCTCTAGCTGACTACTGTTGAGGGTGCTGACCAATCGTTCGCCTGTAATCGCTGCGCCGTTCATCGCATTGCCTAACACAATGCCCGCCAGCGGTATGACGTATTGCGGTTCATACCAAACCTCCGGTCGAATCACGAACAGATTGGTATACGCTAGCGTCGAAACGGTGCCTGTTAGAATCGACCCACCCACTAATGGCAGCAGATGCGGTACTTTTTGGCTGATGCGGTTGCGTGCAACGATCGTCGCGATCGCCAACATCACAGCAAGTACAGCCAGCACTGCCCAGGGATTGCGAATGGCAAAAACCGCCGCCAGCACATACCCGACGACCAGCAGTTGGATCACCGTGCGTCCCGTGGCGACAGCTAAGTTCCACTCCAGCCCCAAGCGCTGCCATGCTGAAAGAGCGATCGCGATCGCCATCATCCCCAAAGCCCAAACTATTTGTAGTGGTGAGTCCATAAAGGTTGATTCCTACTGAACCGTTTTGAGCGCTTCTGCGGGCAGTATAGAAGAAATCCCAGGCGTTCTCATAGGCTGGGTTGCACTCCCCGCTTCACTCGATGAAAATTCTTGAACACACCACAACGCGCCTTGTGATTAAAGATGGCTCTCGCTGGCATACTAGCAGCCCTATGCATGGCTTGCTGACGCTGGTTAGTGATAAATGGCAGACAGTCATCAAGGGTTTCTCGCTGGTAGCCAGCCTAAGTCTGGGCGTTGCATGGCTCACTGGAAAAATTCCGACAACGTTCCAACCCGTCGCCGCGATCGTACTCTTTTTGCTGGGGGCACCCCTGCTTCTTGAGCTGATGACAGGAGAAGCGCCTCCAACCTACGTGTTTGACAAATCATCAGGGCAAATGACAATTACTCACGGCAAGTTTACTCAACGGTTTGACTTCAGCGAGGTGGTTAACGTTTTAGCTGTCAATACAGAAGCGATAGACTCACCACCAACCTTTTGGCGAGAGATTCACTTGATCTTGCGATCGGGGCAAGCGCTAAAATTACACCCAGGGCACGATCAACCGGAGCAGCAAGCAGCGCTAACCATCCTCATCCAGCAGTTTCTTGGTTTAAGTCAGCCGTAACCTGCGAGCCATTACCTGTTAGGGAAGCCTTCGAGCGACTGTTTGAATGACAATTCGATTGCAACAATTGCGCTTTAAAGCAGTCCAAGAACTTACAGCGGTTTGCAGCAAGATGAAGTCCAGCTCTCAGCCTGAAAGCCAGATTAGAAGTGCTTTTCACGGCTGACTTCTAGCTTCTGACTCTTGGATTCTGCTGTAGATGCTGCAATTTGATTCCCTTTGTGGTCAAAATTTGATTTTATTAACAGAGTGTGACGTGTGGTGTAAGTGAGTGAGTACAATTCCCCCGTTCGATCTATCCGAGCAGTACAAAATCATTGGTGATGAGGTTAATGCGGCTGTTTTAGGCGTGCTTGCATCCGGTCGCTATATCGGTGGCGCTGCCGTTGAAGGGTTTGAGCAACAGTTTTCCGGCTACATCGGGACAACTGAATGCCTTGCCTGTAATTCGGGTACGGATGCGCTCTATCTAGCACTACGAGCCTTAAACATCCAGCCTGGTGATGAAGTCATTACGACTCCGTTCACCTTTATCGCTACGGCGGAAGTCATTAGTGCAGTTGGCGCAACGCCTGTCTTTGTTGATATTGAAGCCGATACGTTTAATCTGGATTTGGCTCAGGTCGAAGCGGCGATTACCGAACGGACGCGGGTACTTCTCCCTGTCCATTTGTTTGGGCAACCTGTGGATATGACTCGGCTCATGGCGATCGCCCAAGCCCACAATTTAACAGTCGTCGAAGATTGCGCTCAGGCAGTTGGTGCTGCGTGGGCAGAGCAAAAAGTTGGCAGCATCGGACATATTGGTTGCTTTAGCTTTTATCCAACCAAAAATCTGGGTGCCTGCGGGGATGGGGGCGCTGTGACGACGAACGATCCCCAAATCGCCGCAACCATTCGGATGCTGCGTGATCACGGTCGGCGGGCGGGCGGCTACTACCATGAGGCGATCGGTGTAAACTCCCGGTTGGATGCCATTCAAGCCGCCATTCTGCAAATTAAACTACGCTACCTGGATACCTGGAATAGCCAGCGTCGAGCCGTTGCCGATCGCTACCGCCAATTGCTCCAGCACGTCCCTGGCATCGTTTTACCACAAGAGCCAGCGGGTGGTCAGGGCGTTTGGAACCAGTACACGCTCCGGGTTCTCAGTCCAGACTCTACCAACATACAAGGCGAACCTTGCCGTCGTGATCAGGTGCGCCAACGGTTGCAGGCAGAAGGCGTGAGTTCAATGGTGTACTACCCACTGCCCCTGCATTTACAACCGATTTACAACCAGGATCAACAGACAAATCACCCGATCGCAGAACAGGTTGCCAACGAAGTCCTCTCGTTGCCGATGTTTCCCGAACTTTCACCGGAAGCCCAAGACCGCGTGGTGTATAGCTTGAAAGATTGCCTTGTCTGAGCGATCGTCTTGCTTACAGGCGGGGACGTGAAGCCAGAGTCCCATAGAAAGTGCCTGTACCCTCCTGGAATCTACAGCAGGTGAAGTTTACAGCAGGTAAAGAAGATTCCCTGATTGTTTGTAGTTTCGTATACTATGATTAAGTTAGTGAACAGATTGGCACTGAGTCTTAAGTAACTCATAAAACTCTTGCCTGTAATTAATTCTACTGGGGGCGATGCCAGCGGTTTGCGGTGCTGCCCTCAACTGCTGAGAGCATCGTTAGAGAGGTAAAAGCAAGCGTGGGTCAGCATCCCCTCAGTCGGTTACGACACTACGACGCAGGCGCGATCGCTCAATACTATCGCTATCGTCCCTGGAAAGCGCTTTGGCGTTCTTTACGGATTATTTTTTCATTTCTGAGCTTTTTTGTCGGGCTTAAGTGGGACGAATGGCACGGTGATCAGGTAGCGGCTCGGCTCAAGCGTGCAGAACAATTACGCAAAACGCTAATTCGCCTCGGTCCAACCTTCATTAAAGTTGGTCAGGCACTTTCCACACGACCAGACCTGATTCGTAAAGACTATCTGGATGAGCTGATTAAGCTGCAAGACCAGTTGCCGCCGTTTCCCACACCGATCGCCTTTGCGCTCATTGAAGCCGAACTTGATCGCTCCGTGAATGAAATCTTTAGCCAAATTTCGCCCCTCCCAGTTGCGGCTGCAAGTTTAGGGCAGGTTTACCAGGCGCGGTTGTTTACAGGCGAAGAAGTTGCCGTCAAGGTGCAGCGTCCTCATCTTTTGCCTGTCATTACGCTGGATCTATACCTGATGCGGTGGGCTGCAAGCTGGCTAGCTCCCTGGCTTCCGCTGAATTTGGGGCACGACTTGACGCTGATTGTAGACGAATTCGGGATCAAGCTGTTTGAAGAAATTGACTACCTCAACGAAGGGCGCAATGCCGAAAAGTTTGCCACTAACTTCCGCGATGACCCAACGGTGAAAGTGCCTGCGATTTACTGGCGCTACAGCAGTCAGCATGTGCTGGTTCTGGAGTGGATTCACGGCTTTAAGCTGACCGATACCAACAAAATTCGTGAAGCTGGGCTGGGGACGGATGCTTTGATTGAAATCGGGGTTACGTCTGGATTGCGTCAGCTTTTGGAGTATGGCTTTTTCCACGCCGACCCTCACCCCGGTAATCTGTTTGCGATGGCACCCCATTGTGATGTTCAGGGTGGCAGGGCGATCAGTGATCCCCTAACGGCTCAGATGGCTTACATCGACTTCGGGATGATGGATCAGCTTGAGGAGTCTGCGAAGGAAACGATCGTCGATGCCGTCGTCCACCTCATCAACAAAGATTATGTCGATCTGGCAAAAGACTTTGTAAAGCTGGGCTTTCTCACCCCGGATACAGATATTCAGCCGATCGTGCCAGCCTTAGAAGCCGTCCTGGGAGACATAGTGGGCGAAAGCGTGAAAGATTTCAACTTCAAAACGATTACTGATCGCTTTTCGGAACTCATGTACGAGTATCCGTTTCGCTTACCTGCCAAGTTTGCGTTGATTATTCGATCGCTGGTGACGCAAGAGGGGCTGGCGCTGACGCTCAATCCAAACTTCAAGATTGTCGATGTTGCCTATCCCTATGTGGCGCAACGGTTGCTGACGGGCGAATCACCTGCACTACGCCGCCGCTTGCTGGAAGTGCTGTTCAAAGACGGAAAGTTTCAATGGGAGCGTCTGGAGAATTTGATTGCGATCGCTCGCAGTGATCAGTCCTTTGACCTGTTGCCTACCGCACAACTGGGCTTGCAATTTCTGCTGTCGGACGAAGGCAAGTTTCTCCGTCGGCAGTTGATCATTGCTCTCACAGAAGACGATCGGCTTCATACCGAAGAAGTGCAGCGCTTGTGGCACTTGATCAAAGACGACCTTCAGCCTGCACGCTTGTTTAATGCTGCGATCGGTGCGCTCACTGAGTTTTCTACAGCAGGCACAGCGGCTCTCATACCCTCTGCTTTAACCGCAATTCGTAAAACATAGAACGCCGAAACGGTGTAGGGTTAGAAAACGTCAGGATTGACGAGTGGTACGGCTCACTCGACGCTCAATGTCCAAAATTTCATCGCGTTCATTCATGATGTATTCTCTTCCCGAACCGCCATACGTACTGCTGATTCTCGGTCTCTTTATCAGCCTGACCTCTGGTGCTGCTTTTGAGTCTGTTTTGAAAAAATCGGTTCAGGACTGGTCAAAAAACCGATCGACCCGCACACTAGCCACCTTGCAAGGGATGCAGCTCTTTCTACCCTTCTTGGGAATCTCTCTGGGCATTTGCCTGTTTTTGTCATCTGGCATGGAAGTCTTTGGCTTTACGACCCAGCTATCCTATGCGATCGCGCTCCCGTTGACGGTTCTCATTGGTTGGCTGATCTGGTCACAACTGGGCAAAATTCTCACCCAGTTAGAGCGCGGCGGCTCTCAGGCATTAGACCTGGATTCTTGGGGATAGGCAAGAGGCTTTTTTCCGTTCTCCCCATTCACCACTCATGCAAAAAGCAGCCTCCTGACTGACGGGTTCAGAAGGCTGCAAAAATGCTTTACTTTTAGCTGTTTCAAATGCCGCGGTGAAACTGAAGCGTAAAAGTAGCGCGTTAAGCTTGTCGAGAGTAGTACTCAACCACCAACAGTTCGTTGATTTGCAGTGCTACCCATTCGCGATCGATCACACTGTTGACCTTACCTGTCAGCTTGTTCTTATCGAACTCTAAATGACTGGGCAAGTTTGCCAACCCTGGATACTGCAAATTGGTTTCCACAATCTTGCGAGAACGATCTTGATCTTTCACACCGATCACTTCACCAGGACGGCACTGATAGCTGGGAATATCCACCACGCGACCATTCACCGTTACATGCCCGTGGTTCACCAACTGCCGAGCACCGGGGATCGTCGGTGCCATGCCCAAACGAAAAACGGTATTATCCAGGCGCATCTCCAACAATTGCAGCAGGGTTTGCCCGGTAGAACCAGCAGCACGACGAGCCTTACGCACGTAGCGTAGAAGCTGACGCTCGGTTAAGCCATAGTTGAACCGGAGCTTTTGCTTCTCCTCTAAACGCACCGCATATTCGGAGCGTTTTTTACGGTTTTGACCATGCTGACCAGGGGGATATGCCCGTCTGGGTGCTTTGCGGGTCAAGCCAGGTAAATCTCCTAGCCGACGCACAATCCGCAGGCGCGGACCTCGATATCGCGACATCTAACTTCCTCTAATTGTCTAAAAGTTTTAGCCAGAATATCCAGTATAGGCTCTGATGCTGACAACTTCAAAGAAAAAACCAGCATTTTTTACTGCAGAACTCGATCGACCTCAGAACACCAACACTTGGCACGATCGCCATTTTTCACTATCTGTTAAGACTTTCTTTCCATGACCTCTTCTATAGTTGGTGAGTCAATTAGGTGACCCTGTGAGCACGGAGCTTGCTGTGGATCGCCTTTAAATAGTGCCGCGATAAGCCATGACGACTCGACGGCAGTGGCTACTCTACATCGTTTCCCTCATCGGCAGCTTAGGAGTCTGGCTGACCGCTATCGGTCGTCGTGCAACAGGCTCATACCGCAACACCGTTTCCTCACAATTGCTACCGTTCTCACAACCAGGGCGCACTATGACCGCTACGAATGGCACGATCATGCAGTACTTTCACTGGTACACCCTCAACGATGGGAACCATTGGCAGGAGGTTACCAGCAAGGCAGACGAGTTGGCTAAAGCCGGATTTACAGCGCTCTGGCTGCCACCAGCCTACAAAGGCAGCAGTGGGATCAGCGATGTGGGGTACGGGGTCTACGATTTATTCGACCTGGGAGAGTTTGACCAGAAGGGCGCTGTACGCACCAAATATGGCACCCGTGAGCAGTACCTTGCGGCTATCCAGGCACTTCAAGCTGTGGGCATTCAAGTTTATGCCGATGTGGTTCTAAACCAAAAAGACGGTGGCGATGCAACAGAAACCGTAAAAGCAACCCCGTTTGATAGCGAAAATCGGTTGCAGCCTAAAGGTGGGTTAGAGGACATTTCCACCTACTCCTCGTTTAAGTTTACCGGTCGGAAGGGCAAATATTCTGCTCTCGAATGGCACTGGTATCATTTTGATGCCGTCACCTACAACCATTATAAATCGGACGATCGCAGCACCGTTTACGTGTTGGAAGGCAAAAGCTTTGATAACTTCGTCAGCCTGGAGAAAGGCAACTTTGCCTACCTGCTGGGATGCGACCTAGACATGGAAAGTGAAGCCGTCCGCGATGAACTCACTGCCTGGGGCAAGTGGTATTTGGACACCACCGGAGTTGATGGGTTTCGGCTTGATGCTGTCAAACACATCTCTTCCTGGTTCTACGTAGACTGGCTCCAGGCTATGCGGGATCACGTCAAGCGCGACTTAACCGTGATCGGTGAATACTGGTCTGCTGATATTGCCTCGCTGCATTGGTATCTCGGCAATACAGGTGGCTGCATGTCGCTGTTTGATGTGCCGTTGCATTTCAACTTCAGCCGCGCCAGTAAAGCAGGTGACACCTACGATATGCGTCAGATTTTCGATGGAACGCTGATGCAGCAGCAGCCCGCTCTGGCTGTCACCTTTGTTGAAAATCACGATTCGCAACCACTTCAAGCATTGGAATCTGTGGTGGAGTCCTGGTTTAAGCCTCTGGCGTATGCGTTGATTTTGCTGCGACAGGAAGGCTATCCATGTGTGTTCTATGCCGATTACTACGGCGCACACTACGTCGATCGCGGCTACGAAATCTGGCTAGACACCCACCGCTGGCTGCTTGACAAGTTCCTTTATGCCCGTCAGCACGCAGCCTACGGCGCACAGTACGACTATTTTGATCACCCTAACCTCATTGGTTGGACACGGCTAGGCGATAAAGCTCATCCTGGGGCGATCGCGGTTGTCATGAGCAACGGGGCAGGCGGGAGCAAATGGATGGAAGTAGGCAAGCCCAACACCACCTTTACAGATTTAACCGAACACATCAAAACGCCTATACAGACCAATGCAGACGGTTGGGGTGCCTTTGCTTGTAGCGGTGGTTCGGTTTCTGTATGGCTAGAGCAGGTATGAACCGTGCCATCTGATCTAAATTGCCTCTGCTGGCTCGATCGAGGCGTACTTTTATCAACAAGAGGGAAACTGCAATCGATCGCTTACCAAAACACCGATTTACGGCAAGACGCTCACTTCAAGTTTTTATCTCCCAGCATGGGACGGGGATCATGACTTACCCAGCCTCTTGCCCGTTAAAACCGCGTTATCCTCGCCGCATACAGCAAAAATTTGCACACAGACTTTATACTATCTTGATTTTTTGGGGTTAGATTTTTCAACCAGAATGGGCACAATATGGGCAGAGATCTCGTTAAAGGGTATAGAAAGGTTCTGGAATCCCTGTTGAATGTGCTGTAACTAAAGCTGACTTCTGCGAAGAATCATACGGTTAGTCTGGATGCGAGAGGAGTGACTATGTTTGAGAAATTACTACTAGCCGGAACTATCACATTTTCGCTCAATCTATTTATTGGGATGAGCGTTCAGTCTGCAAACCAGCCGACAGTCACAGCCCAAACAACAACCGCTCAAGTAACGAAGGCTCAAGCGACGAACACTCAAGCAACGGCGACCCAACCCACACAGCAGTCGGTTTATCTTGCAAAAGCACTGCACGAGAGTCCTTTACTGCGGGGTTTATTTCAGTAAGTGGTTTGAGTAAGTGATGCCTTTAAACAGCTTTTGTATCAGATATCGCTAGGGCGCGTCATTAATTAGCTCTAAAACCTTGCGGTATCAGTATAGTCGCGCCCGTCCCAACACACCAGGCTAGGGGGTGGAACCTTTACTGCAAGCAATGTGTAGAGTAATTGATGACAGCCCCTAGTGCTTCTGAGGGAACTTTACTCAAGTAGAACGCGTCCTAAAACATGGAATGTCTGAAGAGTGACGTTATCCATGAACCAGTCTGTTTCTGCATCCTGGGCATCCATCAAAGCTGTTGATGCACCAGTACCAGTCGAAAAGTTGTCTAACGTTGATCTGGTGTTGCAATGTCAGGCTGGGCTGCGACCAGAAAAAACTGCTTTTGCAGAACTGATCCGCCGCTATCAGTCTCATGTAGAACGAGTGCTCTACCACTTAGCGCCCGACTGGCAGGATCGCTCTGACCTCGTACAAGAAGTTTGGATTCGCGTCTATCGGCACATCAAGCGCTTACAGGAACCCGTCAAATTTCGAGGTTGGCTCAGCCGGATTGCGACCAATCTGTTCTACGATGAACTGCGCAAACGTAAGCGCAACAGCTATCCGTTATCGCTGGATGCCCGGTTGACCGTTGAGGATGGTGAAATGGACTGGGAAATTGCTTCCGAAACCCCTGGACCAGAAGAGGATTTGACCACTAGAGAGTTTTATGATCAGTTGCGATCGGCGATCGCGGATCTGCCTGAAGTGTTTCGCACCACGATCGTCCTCCGCGAAATTCAGGGGATGGCGTATGAAGAAATTGCTGAGATGACAGGCGTTTCGTTAGGAACTGTAAAATCGAGGATTGCCAGGGCACGGTTACGGTTACAGTCTCAGCTTCAACGGTATCTGGATGGCGATTGATACCTGATGTCGATCACACCAGGTCAAGACCGTGTTAAGACTATTTTTTCGTTAAGACTCTCGCATCTTTGGGGCATTCAAGGTTTACTAATGATTAGGTTAAGTGGCTGCGTTTGCTGGCTTACGAGTTTGCTTCATACTTGCCCCTGATCTTTGCTTGCTTCTTCTGTACACTTCTCATACCAGTGTGTTTCAACACACGACGTGGTGCCGACATGACCTCCAACTTTAATACTCCCAACGATCCTCAACAGCCGCCTTCTATGAATGGTCAAAACTCGTCCTCATCCTCGTCTAACTTGATGCAGCGCGATCGCTTTGAGTTGCTGAGTGCTTATCTGGACGGCGAAGTCACCGCAGCCGAACGTAAAGTGGTTGAGGCATGGCTAGCCAACGATCCAGCCGTGCAGCGTCTCTATAGTCGCTTGCTTAAGCTGCGCCATGGGTTACAAAACATGCCTGTGCCAGCCGCCACACAAACAGCCGAGCAGACTGCCCATCAGGTGTTTGATCGGTTAGAGCGTAAGCCGAAGCTATCATTGGTCTGGGGTGGTGCGGCGATTGCGGCGCTGTTTGTAGGTGCCCTTGCCAGCAATATCTTACCTGGTAGTCAGCCTTCAGCGCCTCAGCTTGCGAAAGGGTCTCAACAGCCTGCGATCGAAGCTCCTCAAACGAATGCCAATGAGGTGCTGCTAGTCGCACTGGATAAGCCATTGGTTGATATTCCGAAAACTCCGGTTGCTGTGCCGAACAATGGTGCTTTCAAGAATGCAACCACTCCCAATAGCTCTAAGCCGACTGCGCGCCAGTAGATGATTCCAAAATCACGCGGTTGACTGCTGGACCCATTGCCCATCGGGGAGGAAAACGCCGCTCAACCGCTGCACTTGCTCTTTGGTCATCAGATATGTCCAGGCTTGACCGCTTTCTTGTTGCGCCTGGTCGTAAACGGTGATCTTTTGGCGATCGTACTCGTTCTGTTCCAGGTGTTGATCGGGCACGTAGGCATAGAATTCTGCCGGATCATGCCGCTCGTAGGCATCCAGTGCTTCCAGGGCAATTTCATCAACAAACGATAGCACCGTGCCATGCACTGTCCCCTCCTCAAGCGTCATGGCAGGGTAGCCAAATGGTAGTGCATACAGACGACCGTTCGCGCTGGCAGGCTTTGATGCAACCACGTAACTGGCACAAATCTGGTGGTTTTTTTCACCTGGCTTCAGCGTGCCGTAGACAAAAACGTGGATCATGACGCGACTTGCCCCTGCTGTGGTGGCAAGATTTGATGGATGTCAACCTGTGTGGATCATAGCCGATCGCCCAAAAGCACCGATCGACCGTTTCATCGTAGAATCTAGCAGCGTTGATGAAAACAGAAATTTCCCAAACCGTAGCGTCTCAGAGAGAGGCATTCTGCAAAGAATTTAAGCTCTAACCAAGCGCTGCTCAATCATGCGTCAGCGCTGGCTCTTTAGCGATAAACTTTTCAAAAATACCGTCCTTAGACGGGCTAGGAGGGATTCGAACCCCCGACACCGTGGTCCGTAGCCACGTGCTCTAGTCCACTGAGCTACAAGCCCTTGCACGGATTCCATACTATCACATTGGCTCAGAATGACACAAAATTTCTCTGATACTCCTTCGATCGACAGCCCTCCCCTAACCCATCTGGATGCCCAGGGTCAGGCACACATGGTCGATGTTTCTGCCAAGCAGCAGACCGTCCGGGAGGCGATCGCAGTCGGGCAGGTGCGAATGCGATCAGAAACATTGGCGGCGATTATTGCGGGCAATACGCCCAAAGGCGACGTACTGGCTACAGCTAGATTGGCGGGCATCATGGCAGCTAAGCAAACGGCACAACTGATTCCGCTCTGTCACCCGTTGCCGCTGCATAAAGTTGAAGTAACCCTGCATCCAGATGCTGACTTACCGGGGTATCGCATTCAAGCGCTGGTCAAAACGAAAGCGGAGACGGGTGTTGAAATGGAAGCCCTGACGGCGGTTTCTGTGACGGCTCTAACGCTCTATGACATGGCAAAGGCACTGGAGAAAGCCATGCACATTGAAAACATCCATCTGGTGAGCAAAACAGGCGGCAAGTCGGGAGATTACCAGGCAGGAGAAGACGGGGATTGAGTTAGACTCATCGAGGTACGCGTCCAATTTGCTGCGCCCCAAAGCCGTGCTTGAAGCCTTGCCTGTGTCTGAGTCTCAATTTCTGCAACATTGGTCGCTTGATCGCTCGATTACCTTCTTAAATCACGGGTCGTTTGGCGCGTGCCCTTTAGCTGTGCTGGCTGTACAACAGCAGTTTCGGGCACGCATGGAACAACAACCGCTCCAGTTTTTTGGGCGCGACCTGGAAGTTTTGCTGGATGAGGCTCGTGTTGAGTTAGCGGTCTTTGTTGGCGCTGATGCAGACGACCTTGCCTTTGTGCCTAATGCCACAACAGCCATTAACACCGTGCTGCGATCGCTCGTTTTTGCACCAGGCGACGAATTGCTTACAACCAACCAGGAATATAATGCCTGCCGGAATGCTTTGAACTACGTGGCAGAGCGGTATGGCTTGAAAATCGTGGTTGCAGACATACCCTTTCCGATTGAGTCTCCACAGCAAGTGATGGATGCGATCGTCGGCTGCATTTCGGCGCGTACTCGGCTGGCTCTGCTGGATCATGTGGTGAGTCAGACGGGACTGGTCTTTCCCATCGCGGAGTTGGTGCAGGTGCTCACACAGCAAGGAGTTGAGACCCTGGTAGACGGTGCTCATGCGCCAGGAATGGTGCCGTTGAATCTGCGCGCGATCGGGGCTACCTATTACACAGGGAATTGCCATAAATGGCTCTGTGCCCCGAAAGGAGCCGCTTTCTTGGTTGTACAGCGCGATCGTCAATCTGTCATCCGTCCGCTGACGATTAGCCACGGTGCCAACGCAACCCGCACCGATCGCAGTCGCTTTCGGCTGGAATTTGACTGGATGGGAACGGATGATCCAACGGCTTATCTGTCTGTTCCCGCCGCCATTCGCGTGATGGGATCGCTGCTGTCAGGGGGATGGGATGAGGTGATGGCAGCCAATCATGCGCTGGCGATCGCGGCTCGTCGTCGTCTGTGCGAAACGCTGGCGATCGCACCACCCTGCCCTGATGAAATGCTTGGCTCCTTAGCGGTTGTTCCCTTACCAGAGGGCAACCCGCAATGGCTGCAAGATGCTTTGCTGGAGCACTACCAGATTGAAGTGCCGATCGTGCCCTATCCAACTGCTTGCAGTCGGCTCGTCCGGGTTTCGGCACAGCTTTACAATCAACTGGAGCAGTACGAGAGTCTAGCGTCTGCGATCGCAGTTTTGCTACGTGAAGAACTAAATCAAACTACAAACAAATAATGCAATCAGCAACGATTGTTTAAGCAAAATAAATCTTTAAGGAAACGCCTCTCATATCGTTTTTAGCCGTAAAGACTAGAGCTATCTATAGCCAGTGTTGGCTACTGGTTTATGGGTGGTAGCATTTGATACTACCTAAAAGTAAAAAGACCAGAGTTTTTACGGTGCATCGGCAAGGTGAACCCTTGTCTCCACTTTTTCTGTCTCATATCCTGGTAGACAGTTCCCTAACCTTGTCAGTTCCCTCATCTTTTTAATTTTCTAAGCCTTTTCAGTTCCCTAACCTTTTCAGAATCGTTTTTCAATTTGTCTTTTTAGAACCTCACGGTTCTTTACCCGCTTAAATAAGAGGTGTTATATGAGTGCATGTCCTTGCTGCGGTGAAGTGTTGTTACGCCATGCTCGCCATACTGGCGTTTACTGGTTCTGTACCCATTGCTGGCAAGAAATGCCCGTTTTAACGCTGGATAAGATTAAGATTCGCTACGAATTTTCGCGTCCATCAAATTTGACTAACTTGCTAGGAACTCAGCCAACGCTTGCTGTTTAGAAACAATTGAACGCACCTGCATTTTGCTCATGCTTAGCGACGTAGTTAGCAGTCATCACCTTACTTCCCTCTGATGACCTGATTGCTCACTGGTATCAACCCAAGGGATGGGCACGACTGGTCAAAGCTGATGCTCCCGATTCAAGCTTAAGACGCTCCCGATTCAAGCTTAAATAGATGAAGCTGTTTCACTGTGTCTGTCTGCGTGACTGAATCGAAATCAACCCGTTCCCTGGCAGGCATTGCTGGCATTGTGGCGATCGCCACTCTCATTAGTAAAGTTTTTGGACTGGTGCGACAGCAGGCGATCGCGGCTGCCTTTGGAGTTGGTCCTGCCTACGGCGCATACAACTTTGCCTATGTCATTCCAGGGTTTTTGCTCATCCTGCTGGGTGGGATCAATGGACCGTTTCATAGCGCGATCGTCAGCGTTCTCGCCAAGCGCAAGCAAGATGAAGTCGCCCCTATTATGGAGAGCATCACAACGCTGGTGGTCGGTCTTTTGCTGCTGGTCACGATCGGGTTGGTGGTCTTTGCTCATCCCTTAATGCATCTGGTTGCACCAGGGCTATACATCACGCCTGCTCAGGCTGCTGCACAAGGCATGGACACAGCAACATTTCAAGTGCTGCAACAAACGAAGGACATTGCCATTCAGCAATTTCGCATTATGGCACCGATGGCAGTGCTGGCAGGTCTCATTGGCATCGGGTTTGGAGCACTCAACGCTGCCGACCAGTATTGGTTGCCGTCCATCAGCCCACTGTTTTCTAGCGTGACCATGTTGATTGGGTTGGGAGGGCTAGCCCTTTACCTGGGTGACAAAGCGGCGTTGCCACAATATGCCGCTCTCGGCGGTGCCGTTTTAGCCTGGTCAACGTTAGCAGGAGCCGTTTTGCAGTGGCTTGTCCAGCTTCCAGCTCAGTGGAAGTCTGGGATGGGCGGCTTTCGGTTGCGCTTCAACTTCCGTGAACCGGAAGTGCAGGAAGTGATCAAAATTATGGGACCAGCGACTTTTTCGTCTGGGATGATGCAGATCAACGTTTGGACTGACCTCTTTTTTGCGTCATTCATTCCTAACGCTGCTGCTGCTGTTTCGGCAATGGGCTACGCTGGACTGCTGGTGCTCACGCCATTGGGCATTCTCTCTAACGCCATTTTGGTGCCACTTCTGCCTGCCTTTGCAAAACTCGCTGCACCCGAAAACTGGTCTGAACTGAAGGTACGCATTCGTCAAGGGCTACTGACGACTGCTGTTACCATGCTGCCTATTAGTGCGTTGATGATAGCGCTGGCGTTTCCCCTCTCACGGGTGGTGTATGAACGCTATGCCTTTAAAATCGAAGACTCGTACCTGACCGCTTCAGTCATGGTTGCCTACGCGCTGGGGATGTTCTTCTATCTAGCGCGGGACGTGCTGGTGCGGGTCTTTTATGCGTTAGAAGACGGCGATACGCCCTTTCGGATTAGCGTTGTCAATATTTTTCTCAATGCGCTCCTCGATTTCTTTCTAGTGAAACCGCTGGGAGCGATCGGTCTAGTGCTGGCAACGGTCGCGGTCAATGCCATTTCAATGGTGGCAATGCTGTGGATCTTAAACCGTCGTCTGGGTGGCTTGCCCGTGCGATCGTGGTCGCTTTCGGTAGCAGGGCTGACAATCGGTAGCGCGATCGCAGGAGGGGCAGCCTGGGGAACATTGCAGGCAAGCGAACACCTCTGGGGACGCGACGGTTTGTGGCTCTTGCTGACACAGCTATGTCTTGCTGGAATTGTTGGGATAGCTGTCTTTGCGCTGATTGCCGCTCAACTTAGACTGCCAGAGGTAAATTACGTGGTCGATCGGCTCAAGCAAAAGTTTTTCAGACGTTAGACGAGTTAAGTTTTGGATTTGCGCCAAAATCAACTTACAACGATTACGCATTTTGACTAAACCCTCGGAGGTTTAAGCCATAACGTTAATGCGATGCTTGATGCTTGGTTGAAACCTCCGAGGTTTGCGTAAGCTCTAGGGCGTGTCATCAATTAGCTCCGAAACCTTGCAATATCAGCAGTGTCACGCCCGTCCCAACACACCAGGCTAGGGGCTGGCACCCTTGCTGCAAGCAATGTGTAGTATTAATTGATGACAGCCCCTAGTGAAATTAAAATGTGCTATCGAGTAGGATATGTAAAACTGTTCTGGTATGCGAGAAAGGCGATCGCGCAACCCCTGCTGATTAAGGGAGTGATGTCTTGCGGTGCGCCTAACCATCCTACGTTTAACGATAGTTACCTCCTTTTTGAGCCGCTCCACATCGTTGATGAAGATGTTAGGCTGACTGGACGCACAGCTAAAAACATAATAAGATCCAACCTTGATTGCATCTATAGTTGTATACGGCAGCATCAGTCATACGAAAGTTATTTGAGAGGCATAGAGGCTAGTGGGACTTTTTAGTCGCTTTTCCCTTTCGCGGGATATGGGCATTGACCTTGGAACAGCAAATACATTGGTGTATGTATCGGGCAAAGGCATTGTCCTACAAGAGCCATCTGTTGTTGCGATGGACCAGGATTCAAAATTGCCGTTAGCGGTTGGAGAAGATGCCAAGCGCATGCTTGGGCGGACTCCTGGCAATGTCATTGCACTGCGCCCACTGCGTGACGGTGTGATTGCTGACTTTGACACTGCCGAACTGATGCTGAAGCACTTCATTACACGGGTGCATGAAGGCAAGACGCTCGTATCACCTCGGATTGTCATTGGTATCCCCAGTGGTGTCACGGGCGTTGAGCGCCGAGCCGTGATGGATGCCGCTTCTCAAGCAGGAGCCAGAGATGTCTATCTGATTGATGAGCCAGTGGCTGCCGCGATCGGCGCTGGTTTACCCGTCGCTGAGCCAACGGGCAATATGATCATCGACATTGGTGGCGGTACCACTGAAGTGGCTGTGTTGAGCTTGCAGGGAACGGTGCTCAGTGAATCTGTGCGGGTCGCTGGCGATGAACTGAGCGAGTCGATCGCCCAGTACATGAAAAAAGTGCATAACCTGGTGATTGGAGAACGCACGTCTGAAGAAATTAAAATCACGATCGGGTCTGCCTATCCCGTTGACGATGACACCACGATGGAAGTGCGAGGCTTGCACCTGCTCTCTGGCTTGCCTCGCACCGTTGCAGTGAAAGCGCCCGAAATTCGCGAAAGTATGTCAGAGCCGCTAGCCGTGATTGTGGATGCAGTCAAGCGCACCCTGGAACGGACTCCGCCAGAATTAGCCGCAGATATTATCGATCGAGGTATTATGTTGGCAGGTGGGGGTGCGCTTTTGAAAGGAATTGATACCCTCATTAGCCACGAAACAGGCATTGTTGTTCATGTGGCAGCCGATCCCTTGAGCTGTGTTGTGCTAGGTACAGGGCGTGTCTTGGAAAACTTCAAGCAACTGGAGCGCGTCTTCAGTGGGCGATCGCGAAATTTTTAATGCCAAACCCTGATCTCCCGACCCTTAAGTTCGTCACATTGGTTTTTTGTTTTCATGTTCAACCTATCCTGAGTCGTCTGTGTTTTCCTTCATCAATGGCTGGATTCAGTTAACGCTCGCTTAACGCCTAATTGCCTGCATGTATACCTTGCGCCGCTGGTGGGATCGTCACCGGCTTAGAATTATTCTAGCGAGCATGGCTGTCGGCTCTGCTTTGCTGATTCGGCAAACTCAAGCGACACCTTTGTTTGAGGTTTATCAACTACTCTCCCGTGCTTTCCAGCCAAATCTAGCGAAACAAACGCTGCTTGAGAATGCTCAATTTCAAGAGTTGCAGCAGAGACTCACTGAATTAGAGAGTCAGAACCAGCGGTTGCGCGAGCTACTCGGCTACGTATCGGAAGGCAAACAGCCTGGTATTACAGCACCCGTCGTTGGACGGAGTGCCGATCACTGGTGGCAGCAGCTTATTTTGGGGCGAGGCAGCAACGACAAGATTAAGGTAGGCTATGTGGTGATGGCTCCGGGGGGGGTCGTTGGGCGTATCACAAGCGTTACGCCGAATACAAGTCGCGTTTTGTTGTTGAGCGATCCCTCCAGCCGCATTGGTGCCACGATCAGTCGTAGCCGCTATATGGGTTACATGCGCGGACAATCGACGAGCCACGCTGTCATGGAGTTTTTTGATAAAGTGCCGGATGTTCGCCGGGGTGATGTGGTTTCTACGTCTACCTTAAGCCAGCTCTTCCCCGCTGGAATGCCTGTTGGTCGGGTAGAGTCTGTCAATCTCAACAAAAGCCCTGCCCCCGAAGCCACGATCGAGCTTTCGGCTCCAGTCAGCTTTTTAGAATGGGCAGTGGTGTATGCCCACGACCAAACGGCTCAACCCACAGTTTCACCTACCCCAGCGCCAGCCCAAAAGCAGCCATGAAAAGTGAGTCGTTAGCAAGCACCTGGCGAGAAAACCCACTGCAACGGCTTCTAGTCAATGGCGCTGTCACGGTTGGCTCGTTAATCCTGTGTCTGCTGATTTTGCCGACTCGGTTGCCTGGTATGGAACTGGCTGGTATTGGACCGAACTGGCTACTGATTTGGGTGGTTGCGTGGAGCGTTAACCGCACCATGTTTCAGGGAGCGCTGGCTGGGTTAGTGCTGGGGTTAATTCAAGACGGTATGACATCGCCTGTCCCGACTCATATCTTGAGCCTCATGGTCGTTGGCGTTCTGACGGCACGCTTACGCAAAGGTCGCTACATTCAAGAAGACTTTATCTCTGTTGCACTCATTGCCTTCGGTACGGCTGTGATTGCTGAAACGGTCATGGCGATTCAGTACAGCTTTCAAGCCGATCGCTCTCTGGTGGAGATCTGGACGTATCATCAACTGATTGCCTTAAGTTCTGCCATTCTCAGCAGCCTGTGGGCACCCGTCGTCTACTTTCCCTTAAATCGCTGGTGGCAATGGATTGAGGATCTAGAACAAGCGTAGATTCAAGCCACGATCGCTCAGTTCAGGCTTCTACTAGCGGCAGCAGTCGGGAGAACCAGTAGACAATTTCTGGATCGCAGTGAGTTGTCAGGCGGGCAATGTCGCTAGCAAGCTGATAAACCATCTCTGCTTTGGGATGCTTGCTCAGTTGAGTGTGTTGTAGCAATGCTGTCTTCAAATCACCCGGATAAACAGGCAGGCTATGCTCATTTGGAGGCTGCATTTTGCTCAAAATTGTGCTCCAGTCAAGATTCTGGATAGTCATATTGGTTGACATAGGAGAAAGCCTCTAAAACTTTTTTGTTACATAAGCACCATTGCTTCCTTTAGCCTAATTGCTGACAGACCATTAAAGCAAACACTCTTTACTGTTATAACCATCACTTAAATTTATGAAAGAGTCCGAACTCAACGAAATGTCGTGACCGTTCCCCCTACCTGCAAGCAACATGTCGATTTTAATTAATCCGTGATCCTAAGCGTGACGTAGCCCCATATCTAGCTTGCGATCGACCGCACTCAAATAGGCAGCAGCGGTTTCGTCAGCACCGCCCATTGCGCGAATGCGACCGCGATCGATCCAGATCGCCCGATCGCAGGAGCGATGGATGTCTTCCATGCTGTGAGAAACCAGCAGTACAGTCGCATTACCGTCCCATAGCTGCTCCATGCGCTGCTTGCACTTTTGCCTAAAGCTTTCATCGCCCACCGACAGCACTTCATCCAAAATTAAAATATCGGGCTGTACGTCTGTGGCGATCGCAAACCCCAGGCGAGCGGTCATACCAGATGACAGCGCTTTTACAGGGGCCGATTCATAGTCTTCTAGCTCCGCAAACTCCAAAATAGAGGGTGCTCTTTCCAGCATTTCATCTCGCCGAAAGCCCAGCAGCACGCCATAGAGAACAATATTTGCCATCACGCTCATCTCGCTATCGAAGCCTGCACCCAGCTCGATGAGGGGCGCAATCTGTCCTCTAACTCGCAAAGAGCCGCGGGTTGGCTGCAAAATGCCCGAAATGAGCTTCAGCAAGGTTGACTTACCAGAGCCATTTGCGCCAATAATACCAACCTTCTCGCCGGGAGCGATCGACAGGTTAATGTTGTCCAACACCAATTTACGAGCAGGCTTCCGATACTTGCCCTCTACAAACGAGAGCAATGTCTTTTTTAAGTCATACGAAAACTCTTCCTGAGTTCGTCGTAAAAGCGATACCTGATCGAGGCGAATCACTTCCATCTAAAGTAAGTCCATAAACTGCGGTCGCCACCATCTGAAGCAACTCCAACCCAGCCCAAAGATGACCAAACCGCTCAGCAGCGCTTGCGCCAGCATCATCGGTTCAGGAGGCTCACCTGAAAGCACAATTTGGCGAGTGCTTTCAATAATGGGCACAAGTGGATTCAGGTTTAAAAACGGTCTAATTCGAGCTGGCACAATGGATGCGGGATAAAACACGGGACTACTAACCCACAGCACAAAAACGACTAGCTCATAGAAGTAAGGCAAGTCTCGAAAGAACACGAACAATGCGCTCACCAGAAACCCAACGCCTAAACAGACCAGTGTGAGAGCCAACAGCGGCAGTGGAAAAATAAGTAGGTTTATCAAGCTATTTTTGGCGATCGTGGCAACCAACTCTACAAGCGGCACAGGAGCCGTCAGGTTGCTCAACACATGATGCCGCGCATTAATAATCGTGACGATCACCAGCAACGGCATTGGACCGACCAGAAACTGAAAAACGTTCGCCGCATTCACCGACACTGGGAAAACACTGAGCGGCAAACGAATCTTATTGAGCAGTGGTCCATTGCCAACAACGCTGGTGAGAGATTGCGATGTCGCGGCTGAAAAGAAGTTAATGATCGTCAGCCCTGTAAACGCAGACATGGCATACCGAAACAGCGAACCGCCGTACTGGGCTGCAAAGACACCGCCAAAAATAGCCGTGTACAGCAACGTCATCGTTAGTGGGTTGAGCAGCGACCAGAAAACCCCTAGAACGGAACCACGGTAGCGAGCGCTCAGGTTGCGCTCTACCAAAACACGAAGCAACTCCCAATACCGCTGTGCCTCAGAACGGGACAGGTTTTTCTGAATGGAGATTGCCATGTTTAAGTAAAACCGAACGAATGTCTGCTTGCTATTGCTAATCTAAATTCCCTGGAATTGGTGCTAATGTCAACCATTCGGCACGTTGTTTTGAGACGATCGCGTCCAGGAGCGTAGGAAGGTAAATGCTAGAGCGTAAGCTGCGTCTGCTTCACACTAGGCATCGTTGACGACAGAAATGGTTACGAGGTTCCATCATAAGCTGAGCGTTGAAGGAGCGTGGACCATGCCAAACACTGTTTCTTCATGGTGCTGGTTATTCACTGCCTTGGAGGTCGTCATACTCCAGACAACTGGTTCTAGGGCGTGTCATCAATTAGCTCCGAAACCTTGCAATATCAGCAGTGTCACGCCCGTCCCAACACACCAGGCTAGGGGCTGGAACCCTTGCTCCAAGAAATGTGTAGTATTAGTTGATGACAGCCCCTAGCGCTCTTGCTCTGACCTGACAGCCAGCTCAACCATGCCGCTTTCGTACAGAGCTTGCTGAATGGCTTGTTGCTGCTCCAGGTCGTACCCCCAGCGGCTTAAAAAGGGGTGATACGTTCCTGCCCCAGTCTCAATGGTTTGAGCCAGTTGTTGCGCTTCTACCTGTACTTGAGGCAATTGCAGCCGTTGAATTAACTGCAACGTCCGCGATCGCACCCGGTCTGACCCTTGTGCCATCGCGTGATCCTGATTGCGACGATGGGTGATTGCCATGGCGGTAGACATCGCCAAATTTTTCACCAGCAACGGTGCGACGATCGCCGGTGAAGTTTGCAGCGCTTTGAGAATGGCTGGTTCTGGCTGATCTGCCAGCGGACGATCGTCGCTCAAATACGTTACAAAGAAGCCCCGCGCCCCATTTTCACTGCTAGCCAGCGCTTGCACTGTTGCTTCCAAGACGGTCGTCGAAATGTTGCCGTGTTCAAGCTGGTCTAAAAGCGCCTGAGACAGAGCGATCGCTTCTGTAAAACTCACCGCATCCGGAATGGTGAAACCAAATTCAACTGCCATCTTCTCAGATTCTATCGATATGATGAACAAAGCGATTAGCAGTGCTGCAATGTCTGCCGACCACTGACCGCTGACCGTTTTTCCTAAGTATGGCAATAATCTCTTCTAAGAAACAGCCTTCAAAGTCGGATGGACAGGATCAGAACGGTGCCCTGCCGCTAGAGGAGGCGATCGCGCCTGCACCCGCAAAGCCACCCAAAGCAGACCTGCTGCAACCCGAAGCCGAACCGGAAGAACGGGGGAAGCAGGAAGAACGGTTGCGTCCCCAACGGCTGGCAGAGTACGTAGGGCAAAAGGATTTGAAGGAAATTCTCGACATCGCCATCCGTGCTGCCAAAGCTCGAAGTGAAACGCTGGATCATCTCTTGCTCTACGGACCTCCGGGGTTAGGCAAAACTACCATGTCGCTGATTTTAGCCACAGAAATGGGCGTTCAGTGCAAAATCACCAGTGCGCCAGCGCTAGAGCGTCCCAAAGACATCGTGGGGCTGCTCGTCAACCTGCAGCCTGGAGACGTTCTCTTTATTGACGAAATCCATCGCCTGAATAAGGTGAGTGAAGAACTGTTGTATCCAGCGATGGAAGACTTTCGGGTCGATTTGACGATCGGGCAAGGCTCCAGTGCTCGTACCCGATCGCTCAAGCTTCAGCCGTTTACGCTGGTGGGTGCAACGACGCGGGTGGGTGCCCTCACGTCTCCCCTACGCGATCGCTTTGGACTGATTCAACGCCTGCGCTTTTACGAACTCGACGAACTCACGCAAATCGTGCTGCGAACGGCAAAGCTGCTCACGACTGATGTAACATCCGAAGGCGCTGCTGAAATTGCCCGACGTTCACGCGGCACCCCTCGCGTGGCTAATCGGCTGCTGAAACGAGTGCGTGACTATGTGCAGGTCAAAGCAATGGGCACGATCGACCAGCCGATCGCGGCGGAAGCACTGGAACGCTTCAATGTTGACCCCTGTGGCTTAGACTGGACAGATCGCCGCTTGCTGACTGTCATGATCGAGCAGTTTGGTGGTGGACCCGTTGGGTTAGAAACGATGGCAGCCGTGACCGGTGAAGATGCTCAGACGATCGAAGAGGTCTATGAACCCTACCTGCTGCAAATTGGCTACCTCAACCGCACGGCTCGTGGTCGCATTGCCACCCCTGCCGCCTGGAAACATCTGGGCTATCCACCGCCCAATACCCAGCTTTCTGTGCTTTGATCCTTTAATTTGCTAGCGAGACGAGAGTGTATAGCGGTTTTCATCTCAGTACGGTACAAGCGTTTGCATTTGAGGCAGAGGGCAGGAGGCAGGAGGCAGAAGGAAACCCCTTGTTCTCTTCACTTCTGCCCTCTGCCCTCTGCCTTCTGCCTTGCGCAATCGCGGCTCACTTGCCTAAGAAATGCTATGTATGTTGAGAAGGAAACGATCGCAGGCATGAACCACCGTTTAACGTCATCGAATCCCTTGCTGATCAGGGTGAAAAGTATCATCAAGCATGGGCTTCGTCTGGCTTCGACGGCGTTTTGGACGGTGCGGAACGAGGTGTTCGATCGCCGAGGCATTGCCACCCATTATTACCTCAAAGGCAACGGCATTGAGATTGGCGCGTTACATAATCCTCTCAATGTTTCGGGTAAGGCAACGGTGCGTTATGTCGATCGGATGACCGTGACCGACCTCAAAGCCCACTACCCCGAACAAAAAGATCTGCCGCTCGTGAACGTCGATCTTGTAGAAGATGGTGAAACGCTAACCTCCATCCCATCAACATCGCAGGATTTTGTGATTGCCAACCATTTTTTAGAACATTGCCAGAACCCCATCCAAACCATTCACAGCATGTTAAGAGTGCTGAAGCCAGAGGGCATTCTTTACGTAGGCATACCAGATAAACGCTACACCTTCGATGTTCACCGTCCCGTTACAGACATCGCTCATCTGTTAAGGGACTATCGTGAGGGGGCAGAGTGGTCCAGAAAGCAGCACTTTCTCGAATGGGCAAAATTTCCAACCCTGGGGTATACCAGTGAGAGTGAAGGGCTGAACGATCCGCGCATCGAAGCCGAAGCCACCCGCTTCATGGAGCAAGACTACAGCATTCACTATCACGTCTGGACTCAAACCGAGATTTTGGAACTCCTGGTAACCTTACAGAAAACTCTTCATTTTCCCTTTGACGTTGAACTGTTTCTGAAAAATAAAGACGAAATGGTGCTTGTGCTGAGAAAACATGCGTAATCGGGTTCGCTCCGTTTCTCATCGTTCACTGGTTCCGATCAATCTCTGACCATCACGCGGCTGACATTGCTGTTCATTGAGTAGCTTTTATGATTCGGTTCCTTCTCGCTCTCTTCAGCGTTTTGCTTTCTAGCCTCTTGCTTGGGTCACCTGACTTAGTGCTGGCTGCTGGGCAAGCTCCATTAGCGGCTCCTACAGCGTCCACCATCGCTAAACCAGAAACGCCCCAGCCAGAAGCTTCAACCAAGACTCAATCGACGGTTTTGGACTTGTATAAGCAGTTAGACACGATCGCCGATAAAGCCTTCAAAGCGACGAATGCAGGCGATTTCCGCACCGCCGAAGAATACTGGACGCAAATCATTGAAAAGTTGCCCCAAACGGCGGCTGCCTGGAGCAATCGCGGCAACGCCAAAGTGAGCCAAAATAAACTGCAAAGTGCGCTGGCAGACTATGCCAAAGCGATCGAACTCGCCCCCGAAGCCCCAGATCCCTACCTCAACCGTGGCACTGCCCTTGAAGGATTAGGCAAATGGGATGAGGCGATCGCAGACTACAACCATGTTTTAGAACTCGATCCTAAAGATCCTGCCGCCTTCAACAATCGCGGTAACGCCAAAGCCGGATTGGGACAGTGGGAAGAAGCCGCTGCTGACTACAAGCAAGCGACTCAACTGGTAAGCGACTACGCCTTTGCCAACGCCAACTATGCCCTCGCCCTCTATCAGCTTGGCAAACAAGACGAAGCCATCCGTAAAATGCGGAATTTAGTCCGCAAGTATCCCCAATTTGCCGACATGCGTGCCGCCCTCACCGCCGCACTCTGGACACAGGGAAAACAGGGTGAAGCCGAAAGTCAGTGGGTTTCTGCTGTGGGCTTGGACTCACGCTACAAGGACGTGAACTGGCTCAAAAACAACCGCCGCTGGCCCCCAGAAATGGTCGCGGCAATGGAGAAGTTTTTGAAGCTGAAGGCGTAGGGGGGAAGGAGAGAGGAGAGAGGTGTAAGGGGAGAGGAGTCAGAAGGATAAAAGATAAAGGCTAAAGGATAAAAAGCTGAAATCTGAACGCTGTAGCTTGCTTCCTAACGGGTAGGCTAAAAAGCTGACCCCTGACTGCTGATAGCTACTCAACTCAAAACCATTAACTCTCTTCCCCTCTCCCCTCACTCCTCTCCCCTCACTAATTCCTCGATCGCCTCTACGCCCAACTCCTGCACATTCCCCAACACGATCTGTGCGCCTGCCTGCTCCAGCGTTTGGGCATAGGCTTGACGACGTTCTAGGGTTTCCAAGACGTGAGGTGGCAGCACACCAACGGCAATCCAACGACGATCGGGTTGAACCTGACGGGCATGGACGATCGTGTGCATATCTGCCACCGTATCGCCCACATAGAGGACGGGAGCCGTATCAGCGCCATTTAACAAGCGTATTGTGTCCAAAAGCCCTGTCGGGTCAGGCTTACCGGGTGCATCTTCCATTGCAACGAGAACGGGCGATCGCAACCCCAGCCGTTTTTCTAGGATGTAGCGGGCTGAGCCAGTCGTTGCACCGCTAAAGAAGCCCCACTGAATGCCCGCCTCCGTTAACTCGTCTAGATAACTTGGCTGAAGTAGCAGGGGTTCCTGACAGATGTAGCCTGTCCAGTTGGTTGGATCGGTGCCGCGATAGCGCGATTGAAAAAAAGCAACCAGTTTCTCATAATCAAGCATGATGGCATTGTCAGCCGTGGCATCCTGCGATTCTCTTTCAGAGACGCTACGCGAACGTCCCTGTGCCTCAAAATAGCGGTAGACCAATTCTTGTGAGGCTTCCCAATCGTTGTTCCAGATGCCTTCTGCTTTGAGCGTATCAATGTCCCACTGTGACGGACGATAGGCTCCCTCGGTAAAATGTTCGACGGTATCAGCCAGCGCTCGTCGATACGACCCGCCCACATCCCGAATCACCCCGTCAATATCAAAAATCACGATCGAACTCACGCCCTCACCCCTACTGAAACGTCCGCTAGCTCTGCCTCTACTGTCCTCATCCTGCACTACACCCCACCCCACCCCCCACCCCCCACCCCCATCCATCCTGTCGCTGGTACTTCCCTCAACACTGCGATAGAATAGGAAATTGCAGAGCGATATAATGCTGCAACGGGTTTCGCAAGTACAGTACTAAACAGTTTGGGACACGATGGAGGTTGGGTTGTCGAAGTTTATTTTAAAGGTTCTCTGGTTAGATGAGAATGTTGCCCTGGCGGTTGATCAGGTCGTGGGGAAAGGTACCAGCCCTTTAACCTCATACTTTTTTTGGCCTCGCAATGATGCGTGGGAGCAGTTGAAGACTGAGATGGAAGCAAAGCACTGGATCTCTGAAATCGATCGCGTCGAGTTGTTGAACCAGGCAACCGAGGTCATCAATTACTGGCAAGAAGAAGGCAAGCGACGACCGATGGCAGAGGCTCAGGCAAAGTTTCCAGAGGTCACGTTTACGGGTAGCGCCTAAACGCCAGGGTGCGTCATCAATTACCTCTAAAACCTTGCGGTATCAGCATAATCGCACCCACCCCAACGACCAAGCCAGGGGATGGAACTCTTGCTGCCAGTAGTGTGTAGTAGTCATTGATCACAGCCCCTAGCGCTTGTAATCCCTATGGCGTAAGCGCGTTGCGATTTCTTTGACTATACAACGCTTGAGTAAGCCTAAAAGCTGATCAAGAGGTCGAACCGCCCTGACTTGTAAATGATAGAGTTAGGGCGTGTTTTGTATTGAAGCCCCTTCGGAACACGAACAAAACAAAACCGATCATTCCGTAGGGGCTTAGCATTCGAGCGAAAATCTCTGCCATAACCGAAAGCATACCTGCCGTAGCTTGCTTCCCGTAGGGTATGCTAAGCCCTTACGATCGGATTTACTGAGCAGAGATACCTAGATTCCACCGCCAAGCGGTATTCTCATAGGCATCTTTGCAATGTGATGACTGTTCTACGCATGATTACGTACCAAGGCAAATAAATTTGAGACTTTGGTCATGATTTGCTACGGTTTATGAAAGTTGGTAACGCATTGTTTATATTTTTGCAGTCTAAAATACTTCGCGCATTGATACATTTGTTTAGGCAGGTAGCTTCATGACCATGACCATTACGCCCGACCAGGTAGAGCGGATTGTTTGGAACCAGCATCACGATCCATTCGAGGTGCTGGGACCCCACCCCTTTGAGAAACATGGTCAACCCGCCTGGATTGTGCGCGCTTACCAACCAACTGCCGATGCCGTTTGGTTGGTGCTGCCAGAGCAGCGGGCAGAATATCCCATGCAAGCAACCCACCACCCTCACTTTTTTGAATGCACGCTTGATCTTGCCGACCTGACAAACTACCAATTTCGCCTCAAAGAAGGCGATCATGAGCGGTTTATTTATGATCCCTATGCCTTTCGATCGCCCTACCTGACCGAGTTCGATGTTCATCTTTTTGCAGAAGGTAACCACCACCGTATCTACGAAAAGATGGGTGCCCATGTGACGACCATGAATGGCGTGCAGGGCGTTTATTTTGCGGTCTGGGCACCAAACGCCCGGAATGCCTCTGTGCTAGGGGATTTCAACCACTGGGATGGTCGGAAACACCAGATGCGGAAGATCGGCGATGGTATCTGGGATCTCTTCATTCCTGAAGTTAAGCCTGGTGATTCCTACAAGTACGAAATCAAAAATCAAGACGGTCATATTTACGAGAAATCTGATCCCTACGGCTTTCAGCAGGAGCCGCGACCCAAAACGGCATCGATCGTCACTGACCTGGATACTTACGCCTGGAACGACGATGAGTGGATGGCGCACCGTCGCCATAATGAACCCCTCACCAAGCCGATTTCGGTCTACGAATGCCATCTAGGATCCTGGCTACACGCGGCTTCGAGCGAACCCGCCCTGCTGCCGAATGGTGAACCTGAACCCGTCGTTGTCGTCTCCGAACTCAAGCCCGGAGCCAGATTTCTCACCTATCGAGAGCTTGCCGCCAAACTGATTCCTTATGTGAAGGAGTTGGGCTTCACACACATTGAGCTTTTACCGATCGCCGAACATCCCTTCGACGGTTCCTGGGGCTACCAGGTCGTTGGGCACTACGCCTGTACGTCTCGCTTTGGCAGTCCTCAAGACTTTATGTACTTTGTGGATCAGTGCCACGCCAATGGCATTGGGGTCATTGTGGATTGGGTACCGGGTCACTTCCCAAAAGATGGGCATGGGCTGGCGTTCTTTGACGGCACCCATCTGTATGAACACGCTGATCCCCGCAAAGGAGAGCATAAAGAGTGGGGCACACTAGTCTTTAACTATGCCCGCAATGAAGTGCGGAATTACCTGGTTGCCAATGCCTTGTTCTGGTTTGACAAGTACCACATCGACGGCATTCGGGTGGATGCAGTTGCGTCGATGCTCTACCTCGACTACTGCCGCGAACCGGGTGAATGGGTCACAAACCAGTACGGCGGGCGCGAGAATATTGAGGCGGCAGACTTTCTGCGCCAGATGAACCACGTCATCTTTAGCTATTTCCCAGGCGTGCTGTCGATCGCCGAAGAATCCACGTCCTGGCCAATGGTGTCCTGGCCGACCTATGTAGGTGGGTTGGGCTTCAACCTGAAGTGGAACATGGGCTGGATGCACGACATGTTGGACTACTTCCACATGGATCCGTGGTTCCGCCAGTTTCACCAAAACAACGTCACCTTTAGCATGTGGTACAACCACAGCGAAAACTTCATGCTGGCGCTTTCTCATGACGAGATTGTGCATGGCAAGAGCAACATGCCGGGAAAAATGCCCGGTGACGAATGGCAGAAATTTGCTAACCTGCGTTGCCTCTACGCCTTCATGTTTACCCACCCGGGTAAAAAGACGCTCTTTATGAGCATGGAGTTTGGGCAGTGGAGCGAATGGAACGTTTGGGCGGATTTGGAGTGGCATTTACTCCAGTATGAAACGCACCAAAAGCTGAAGCAATTCATGTCGGTCTTAAACCAGCTTTATCGCCATGAGCCTGCGCTCTATACCCAGGACTTTGGGCAGGAAGGCTTTGAGTGGATCGACTGTAGCGATAACCGCCATAGCGTGGTGTCCTTTATTCGCAGAGCCAAGGATTCGGATGAGTTTGTCGTCGTGGTGTGTAATTTCACGCCTCAACCCCATTCTCACTACCGGGTTGGCGTACCAGAGCTTGGCTTCTATACCGAGTTGTTGAACAGCGATTCGCGGGAGTATGGCGGCAGCAATATGGGCAACCTGGGGGGCAAGTGGACGGATGAATGGGCGTACCACAACCAGCCCTATTCCATCGACCTGTGCTTGCCGCCATTGGGTACGTTGATTTTGAAGCTCGATCGCGTCAAAACCCAAAAAGCGCTGCAAGGCGAGAATGACTAGGGCGCGTCATCAGTTCAGCTCCAAAACCTTGCGGTATCAGCATTGTCGCGTCCGTGTCAACGAACAAGGCTAGGGGCTGAAACCCTCGCTGCAAGGTGTGTGCAGTCTTAATTGATGACAGCCCCTAGTAACAAGACTTCCCATCCTGCAAGGTTGAGTGTTCGCTTCCCGTGCGGATGGCTCCCAGTAGAGTAGACACAATCACGCAGCGTTTGGTTTTGCCACCCGCTTTGCCAGAAAGGGTGAGCCGTCCTAACTGCCCGTTGACGTGTCCCTCATGATCAAACTGTACTCTGCGAATACCTCCCAACTGCTGAAGCGTTGTTTCAGCATCGATTTGAATAGCTGAGTCAAGGCTGCTCCACGCAGAAGCTGTTGGTGTGCTATTGACTGGATGCACAGCCCACTGCACAATGCCGCTCGTCTCTTGAAAGCTGGCTTGCCACACAATCCGATTCTGTTTGGCACGACTCTGGGCATCACGCATGGCTTGGTGTACACGTTCCTGTCCAGCGTTGAGCCGTTGTGCTGTTAAGAATCCACCCCATGTAGAAGCTGCAAAAGCAAAGAGAAGGCTGATAATCAAAACAATCACGATCAGTTCAAGCAGTGTAAAACCCCTGTCAGACGAGTGTGGTTCAAGTTTTGAGGAGGATGCGATCGTTTGTGTGAGAAGTTTACTGGAATAGTGAGCCATAACAACGGTAGTAGATACAGATTACGAAAGGCAAAACCGTAGCCTGATTTTGCCTATTTAAGCTTTCCCAGAGAATTTGAGCGAATAACGGCTTAACTGCGCCACTTGCCGGATCAGCCCTCAACACCCGTGTAGTCAGCTTGAACGTTCATTACGATTCCCTTCCAGGCTTGCTAAAAGCGGCATGATGAAGCGGTGGAATCGCTGACCAGAGGACTGTATATGCGTCAGCACAAGTGGCTTGCTTTTACGCCAACCCTGTTGTTAGAAAAACTATTGAGAATGGTGCAGCGATCGCGCGATCGCTTACCCCATCAGGTACGATCGCTCCATCGCTGGTACGTTCGACGATCGCCCTGGAGTTTGGTCTTAACTTTGGTCGTGCTCTGCCTGGGGGTGCGATCGCTGCCCTATCTGGCTCCCATTCGTGCCGTTGACCTGGCGCAAGACCAGCAGGCGATCGCCTTTGTCGATCGCAACGGGCTACCGCTAGGAACCGTCCTCACCCGCGATCAGGAACACACGGTCACTATTCCACTGGCGCAGGTATCGGTGCCCTTTAAGCAGGCGATCGTCGCGGCAGAAGATGGACGCTTTTATCAGCATGGTGCGTTGGATGGTCGGGCGATCGTCCGTGCCGTGTTAGAAGCGATGCAAGCCCGCCAGGTGGTCAGCGGTGCCTCTACCATTACCATGCAGCTTGCCCGGATGCTGGAACCATCACCCCGCACATTGCCTGCAAAAGTCAAAGAAATCTGGCTTTCGTGGCGGCTCGCGGCTGGCATGAGCAAAGATGAAATTCTTGCAGCCTATGTGAATCGCCTACCGATGGGTGGCAATATCTATGGCATTGAAGCGTCGGCTCGCCTTTACTTCGGCATTCCTGCCAGGGATTTGAATGCGGCGCAAGCGAGTTTGCTGGCAGGGCTGCCCAACGACCCCAATGACCTCAACCCCTACGATCGCTGGCAGGCTCTCAAAAAACGGCAGACCTATGTTCTAAACCGGATGGTGCAAGATCGCTACCTGAGCCGTGCAGATGCCGATCGTGCCTTTGCGGAAAAATTGTCTCTCCAACCGCGACAGCAAGGTCTCATCGCCGCGCCGCACTTCTTGTTTTGGTTAGCGGCACAGCGATCGACCCATCCGGCTCAAGTACGTACCACGCTCGATCGTCCCCTTCAGCAATTTGTTGAGGCTCAAGTTCAGCAAGTCATTCAAACCCTGGCACCCCACAACGTCCACCATGCAGCGGCTTTGGTGTTGGATAACCGCTCTGGCGATGTGCTTGCCTACGTTGGGTCGCCCAATTATTTTGCCGATGCTCAAAGTGGGCGCAATGATGGCGTACAGGCTCTCCGCCAGCCCGGTTCTACCCTCAAACCCTTTCTCTACGAACTGGCTTTAGAGCAACGCGTCATTCGTCCCAATACTATTCTGGCTGACATTCCTACCCGGTATGCCATTCCCGGTGCCAAGCTCTATACTCCCTCAGACTACAGCGAAACCTTTCAAGGCCCTGTGCGGGTAAGGGTAGCGCTGGCAAATTCCCTCAACGTACCAGCCGTGAGGGTTTTGGAGAAAGTCGGCGTGAAAACGTTTCTCGATCGCCTCCATCAACTTGGCTTTACCCACCTGACCCAAACCCCTGACTACTACGGGTTAGGTCTCGCGCTCGGCGGCGGCGAAGTCAGCCTGTGGGAATTGGCGCGGGCATATTTGGTTTTGGCGAATGGAGGAGGGGAGAGAGGAGAGAGGGGAGAGGGGAGAGGGGTGAGGAGAGAGGAGTCAGGAGTCAGGAGCCAGGAGGCGGAGGAAGCTAGGGAAGCAGGGGAAGCAGGGGAAGACAGAAATTTAACTCAAAACTCAAAACCCTTTTCATCCCTTATCCTTCATCCTTCATCCTTTCTCGCCTCTTGGTCTCTCATCACCGACATGCTCAGCGACTCCCATGCGCGTGCAAAAGCCTTTGGGGTGGAGTCGCTGCTGAGTTTGCCCTTTCCTACAGCGGTCAAAACGGGTACGTCGTCAGATTTTCGGGATACGTGGACGGTTGGGTTCACACGGGATTACACCGTTGCAGTGTGGGTGGGCAATTTTGATGGCGACCCGATGCGACAGGTTTCGGGGGTGACGGGTGCGGCTCCGCTGTGGAACCGGATTATGCTGCACTTGCATGAACGTCACGAACCGGATGCGTTTCCACACCCAGACGGCATGGTCAAGCGTCCCATCTGTGCGCTGTCGGGTGCCCGTCCTACGCCTGCTTGCCCTGTGGTTGTGCAGGAGTATTTTGAACCGCAAGATTTGGGGGAGTACGATCGCCAGCCTGATCCCTTCTACCAAACCGTGACGGATAGTAAAGGGAAACAGACCTATCGCCTCAAGCTACCGTCCGAATACAACGAATGGTTAGCCATGCAGCCGTCTCTGCCAGTAGCAACAGCGGGTTTAAGGATTCTCGCGCCCCGCAATGGTGATGTCTTTTTATTAGAGCCAGAAGGAACCGACTCGGCTCAGCGGCTTCAATTTAAGCTGGCAGGTACGTCCAAAACTGTGGAATGGCGGCTGAATGGGCAATTATTGTCATCAAAAACGTCTGACTCTGTATTTTGGGTACCGAAACCAGGAAACTGGGTGCTAGAGGTGAAACGTGGCGATGAGCGCGATCGCGTTCAGTTTGAAGTGCAAGCGCAGAAAACACGTTCTACTCGCAAGGGGTTTTCCTTTGCCCAATAAGGTTATCTAACTTGTTACCCAGCGGTTTGGCTCATGAATTCAAATATCAAACTTGAATGACGTTAAAGGTATCTCGATTTTCAATGCGATAAAACAAAAAGTCTGAGTCGAGCGTAAGGATTTGCCGAGCGCCCGTTCTCTCCGCTGCGAGAACAAGTGTTGCATCTGCCAAGTCCATCGGGCGATCGCGATATTGCTCCATCAACTCGAACAAACGCCTGTAATCCTGCTCCTGAATTTCGTAGGCCATCAACAGTTTGTCCAGGAGCAGTTGCCTTAAATCTTTTTGAAGTCTCCAACCGCCTCGCCGGAAAGCTAAATACATGGCTTCCGCTAAGCAAGACCAGGTTGTAAGCAGAGTGGGATCAAGCTGTTTAACTGCCTGTTTGTAGGCTTTATGTTGAGATTGAGTGAGATTGACCAGGCAAAGCAAGACTCCTGAATCGCAAAGAATCATAGCTCTAAACCCTGTTGCCGATATTTGTCTAGCAGAAATTCTTGATAGTCGCTAATTGGCTCGGTTGGTTTAATTTCCACCTGTTCAAGAGACTCAAACCATCGTGCCCATTTTTTAGCACGTTCACTTTCAGGATGGTTAATAGGTATATTACTTTTTTCGATAACCAAAAGGTCGATAAAGTCGCTGACTTCCTGCAAGAGTGATTCAGGTAATTGCTGCAATTTGGCAATGGCAGTTTCACGAATCGTCATAAGAGTGACCTCCCCAAAAAACCTCTACGTTCCTTGATCGCGTCCTATTTGCTAGCAAGCAACGTTTTAAGCTTCGCAATGGCGCTTTCAAGTAAATCAATCATCATGTTCTACTCACAAGCAAAAATATCGGCTCACGCTTCGTAGTCATCTTGAATGAATCGCTCTCGGATGGATGGAGCATACGGTCGAGACAATCCTAGTCTATCTAAAAACCCAACCCTACACTGGATCAATCAGTTCTCGAATTTTTTGTGCAGTGGCAGGTGCTAGAAGTACGCCGTTACGGTAGTGCCCCGTTGCGAGCAGTACATTGCTGTAGCCGGGAAGTGGTTCCACGATTGGGGCAGGGCGACCTTCAGGACGGGGGCGTAAGCCTGACCAGGTACGAACGATCGTGGTATCGGCAAGCCTGGGGCAAAACGCGATCGCCTGCTGCATCACGGTCTCTAAGGCAACGGTATCGGGTAGGGGGGCAGAGGAGCCGATCGGAAATTCTACTGTTGCGCCAACCCAGTAGTCGCCGCCGCCCAAGGGAACGATATGGACATCTTCCCCCGTTATGACAGGCTGCGGCTGTAGATGTAACGGCTCTGGTAAGCGTACATGGACTGCTTGCCCCAGCACAGGACGAAGATCAACGGGCTGTTGGAGCAATGCTGTGAGCGGTGTTGATCCTAAACTTGCGGCGATTACTAGCCAGTCGATCGCCAGCGTTCCGGCAGTCGTTTGCACCTGCTGACAGGCTTGCAAGGCAGACTCATCGATTCGATCGCACGGCTCCACCCCAACCACAGCGGTATCAAACTGAAATGTCACGCCTTTTTGGGCGGCTGCCATTACCAACGCCTGAGTGAGCGCTGTTGGATCAACCTGGCGATCGTCCGGTGAATAAATCGCCGCTGTGATCCGTTCTAAATTCAGTTGGGGATAGGTAGCTGCGATCTGAGCGCGATCGAGTATTTCTAGCCGCCAACCCTGCGATCGACGCACTTCTGCTAACTCATGCCATCGTTCCAGCGGCTCGTTGTCACAGCAAAGGCGCAAAATGCCTTGTCGGTTGAACAGAATGGGTTGTCCAGTGATTGCCTCCAGTTCGGGCACCCAGGCGTTGTAGCGATCGATCCCCGTGAGCCGCATCCGTAAATTGTTGCCCTTCAGTTTTGTACTAATGGCTCCCATCAGCACACCCAGCGCGGCTCCTGTAGCGGCTTGAGCGGGCTGGTGGCGATCGACCACTGTAACATTGAGACGTTCAATCTGGCTTAATTCATAGGCGATCGCGGCTCCAACCACGCCACAACCGACGATGACAACGTTAGCCATGCACTACCGGAGCGAATTTAGCAAGGGAACAATCAACAGGGTCATTTTGTTGATGGACAGCAGCGTTAGTTGGCGATCGTCACGTTCTTGAACGCTTGCGTCTTGGGAATCAGAATATCAATGCCGTTTGTGCTTTCGGGAATTTGCATCCACACATAGGCATCAGCGCTTGCATTTTGATTCAAATCGCTCACCGAGATATTGCTGGTTGCCCGGTTGATGCGATCGACCGCCTGATACGTTTCGCCCGTGGTTGGGTTGCGTGCGGTAGTGCTACCGGGATAAATCACGCCCTGTTCATACCCAATCGCGTCAGTTTTGGGAGCCACTCGACGCACCCGAAACTGGATGTTAACAAAGTCACGTAGCTTCGTGTTTGGGTTTTGAATCCGGTTCACGGCAATGATCTCGACCTGTGCTTTGTTATCGATCGCAGGTTGAGTTGTCCCTGGTTGCCCAAAGCTACTAGCGGGTGCCTGAGCAGACTCAGGTGTTGGGTTAGTGGCTGGCTGCTTTGCCGTTGGCGATGCTTCTGAGGTGGGCTGCTGGGCTTGGTTTTGGTTGAGAGCATTTGTCACTGCTGAAATAGTCTGCTGCACATCCAGGAAGCGGTACGCCAGGAAGCCACTAACCCCCAAACTCAATAGCGAGAGAAGAAATGCCAGTGTTGTCAAGAACGAAAGTCCTGCATGACCATGCGATCGTCGAGCGTAGACGATCGCGTCCTTGTCCGTTGCTTGAGGATTGCGGGTTCTCATAGAGCAAACGTTGTAGTGCTAAGCTACAGAGCTAACTGGGCTATACTAGCGTTCCATTTGCACAAAAAGAAATCCTCTACCGTCAGAGAGAAAAAAGGCGCTTCTTTAGACAGGTGTATATGGAACTTTCGCTTCATGCACACGCTCAAAGAAGCCATGAAAAAGATGGATAAGTAATGCTAATTGACAGCCGATCGCATGAATGCACCCTTTGTTAACCGCTTAAAGCTAGTCCTTGCAGCTTTCCTGCCGCTGGTGCAATTAATGCCAGTGCAACCGAGTGTTGCTTACACAAGCCTTGCGCCAACCGTTTCAACCAGCAGTGCTTCTGTACGAGCAACGTCTTTAGCGCAAGCCACCGCAAATACCGTGTGCCCAGCGCAATTGAGCAGTGCGATCGATCGCATCACCCAACGAAAAGCATTGGCTGGAGTCCGTTGGGGCATTGTCGTACAAACGCTAGCGAACCCTGCAAATCGTAAAACGCTGGTTGCCCGGAACGCGACGACACTCCTTGCCCCAGCCTCCAACAACAAACTGTTGACAACCGCCGCTGCACTGACTGCACTGGGAGCTGCATACCGCTTTCGTACAGGAGTCTATGGCGACAGCACTCAACCCAACCTGACAACCTTACGCATTGTTGGACGTGGAGACCCTAGCTTGACCACGGCACAACTTACCACCGTTGCCCAGCAGTTGCGCCAGAAAGGGGTGCAGCAGGTAGAGCAATTGATTGGGGACGATACCTACTTTCGTGGTGCTGCTACTAACCCGAACTGGGACGCAGACGATACTCTCCAGGGCTACGGTGCGCCTGTAAATAGCTTGATGCTCAACCAGAATGGCATTGGACTGACGCTGTTTCCCCAACGCGTGGGACAACCCCTGCGCATCCAGTGGGATGATCCAACCGATGCCAATAGCTGGAGCCTTCGGAATCAGTCCGTGACGGTTTCTGCCAGCAGTGGTGAATATGTGGATGCGGTACGCACAGCACGAGTGATTCAGGTTAGCGGACAATTGCGGGTTGGGTCAGAAGCCGAGACGATCGCCGTGTCTATTCCCAATCCTGGCAACTATTTGATCGATAAATTCCGCACGGCGCTCATCAATGCCAGTATCCCAATCCAGCGCACGACCGTCGTGAAAGCAACCCCTGCACCACCCGGTCTGACCGAACTTGCCGCTGTTGAATCGGCTCCCCTGGCGCAACTGCTCATTGAAACCAACCGCGAGAGCAACAACACCTATGCTGAAGCGCTGCTGAAGACCCTGGGCGCAACCCAAGCTGCCAATAGCCAGGATGCAACTGCTAGCGGCATTGAGGCTGTAAGGACGACCCTAACCCCCTTAGGCGTAAACCCCGCAGGCTATCGCATGGTGGATGGGTCAGGTCTGGCAAGCCGCGATCGCGCCACTCCCGAAGCGTTGGTACAAACCCTACAAGCCATGTCCCAATCTTCTAATGCGTCGGTTTTTCGGAACTCGTTAGCCGTAGCAGGCATCAACGGGACGCTCAAAAATCGCTTTCGCAACACGGCAGCACAAGGCAAGCTTCAAGGCAAAACGGGCACCATTTCAGGTGTCGTAGCGCTTTCTGGCTATCTTACGCCTATTAACCATCCCGACCTGGCGCTGAGCATTCTTACCAATTACTCTGGTGCTTCAACCGCCTCAGTAAGAAGTGCCGTTGATGAGATGGTGCTGGTACTGACGCGGCTACGATCGTGCTAAACTCAGCCGATTGCACCGCTATGAAGTCCATCCCCCACTCCCCACTCCCCACTCCCGCCATAACTTTAATTCGGCACCGTCAACGGCTGACCATTCTGTTCTGGCTTCAGGTTCAGTAAGAAGGGAATCGCCTTGACCGTCCAGTCTTTGAGCGCTGTAAAGTTAGCCGCATCATCGCCGTAGCAGATTTCTAGCATTTCGGTATGCACAATACCAGGGCTGAGAGGAATGGCTACCATGCCTGGAGGGAGTTCTTGAGCCAGAGCGCGGGTCAAACCTTCGATCGCCCATTTAGAGGCACAGTAAGACGCAACATTGGGTGAGGTCGATCGCCCCCAACCCGAACTCAAGTTCACAATGATGCCATGACGCTTCGCAAGCATCGCTGGGACAACATGACGGATGACGTTGGCGACCCCCTTGATGTTGATATCAATCAAGGTCGAGAAATCTTCAGAGGGGACTTCCCATAAAGGAGCCAGGGCATTAATAATTGCCGCGTTGTTGATGAGTAAATCTGGCGGCGGATACTCATTCAGCAAACGGCTTGCCCAGGCTTGTACCTGGACCTCGTCTGACACATCCACTGTTTCAAATGCATGGGGAGAGTCAAACTGCTTGCGTAGTTCTGTAATCGACTCGACCGATCGCGCACAACCCAAGACGGTATGTCCCTTTGCGGCAAACCCCTGCGTCATCGCTAGCCCCAGACCACGGCTCACACCCGTAATGACAATCAGCTTTGACATCAATGCTCCAATTCGTTGCTTGTGTTTGATTAAGGGCGATCGTAATCCCTAACAACGAACAATCAGCAACTAAACCCGACTCAATCTCCTCCAACGCTGATACCGCTGCCTTCTACCAACGCACCCGTAATATCAACCCCATTCATTTGGGCACCTGTAGTTTCGGCATTGCTGACATTCGCGTTCTTCAAGTTGGCGTTCTTCAAGTTCGCCAGATTTAGACTCACATTGCTGGCAAAAGCTCTCGTCAAATTGGCATTTTGCAGATTGGCGCTGGTAAGATCAGCCCCTTCGAGATTGGCATCGGTCAAATTTGCGCCTTGCAGGTTGGCTTTCCTCAAGTCGGCACCCACCAGATAGGCAGCGGGTATGTTGGCTCCTGAAAGATCACAGCCAACGCACGATCGCGTCTCAAGCAACTGTTTGACGTGGCTAGGGTTTTCAGCGCTTGCTGGGGCAGCGATCACCATAGCAGCCATGAGAAAAAAGGTAGAAAAAAGTTTATTCATTGTTTGCCTCCTGGAAATTGAAGCGTCCGTTGGCGACTACACGAGTAACGTGCCCAAAATCGGAACCTCTTCAAACTCGTTGGTCAACGTTAAGAAACTAAATTCAGCGCTCTAAAAGCGAAGCGAAACCCCAAGGAAAGGATGCAACAGGGTGAGCGCCGATGTTGGGAAGAACACACATCTTTACTCTACACTGATCTGACAAAGCAATAATCAGGCAGGTTAACCCCTCTTCAGCCCTGATCCTCTTTAGCCTTAATGCTTCTCCTGCACAGCGTATCATCGTTCAATCATGCCAGTACAGAGCCTCATCGTCCTCTTACCAGAGAATGAACTGGTAGTAATCACATAGGAGGGTTGTAAAGAAAGCTTGACTACGCCAGCGCACTTCTTACCTGCCATTGCGCTTTCTAACGCTAGGGGCTGTCATCAATTACGACTACACATTGCTTGCAGCAAGGGTTCCAGCCCCTAGCCTGGTGTGTTGAGACGGGCGTGACACTGCTGATATTGCAAGGTTTCGGAGCTAATTGATGACACGCCCTAGACAACGATCTTGGTTGCTTTACCAACGCGACACAGGTGGAGTAGCGTTTATCGATCGGCAACGGCTCGAAAGCTAGAGAGTGCAGACGGTAAATTTTGGGTTAACGTCCGGTTGCATTTAGGCGCTATCCGTTTCATCTGCTCCTCGTCCGCGGTCGATCATACAGCCCCAAAATCCTCTCGGTTCAACGGTGTATACCTTCTTTGGGATTCAGAACCAGGCAATGAGAGCAATTACGGCAAAGTGCCAGTAATACTACAGATACTGGATGTCTTCCTTGCTACATTTAAGCGCAGAGAGTATAACAGATATTAAGCGTTAACGGAATAATTTTTCCTGACCATTTATTTTCGCTTCATGAAGGTTTTATCATAAATTTATAAATTCAGTAGTTTCTACGTTTAAGCTTGGCTGCAAGAGTTATACAACAGCAATGTCGTGCCGATGTTTCGGCATTTATCTCTTTGCAATTCTGTACTTTTGTATACGCTTTAACGCGGAGAACGTCGTGAATGCTAGAAATTCCCGCTAAGCCATCTCATTCTGACCGCACGATCGGGGTGCCCCTTGATGTTGTCCCAAGACCGTCTCAAAAACGTCGGTTGTTTTTGACGCTGGCATTGGTCTCTTTAGGTGCTACAGCAGTAGCGTTTGGGCTTTCTTCGATTGGGTATCGCTTGACGCATTTGACCATTGATAACGGTTTGATTAATGCTCGGTCAGTGCGGCTTCAAGCGCCGATCGACGGCACCATTAAAGAGTTCTACGCCCAGCCAGGAGTGGTGGTTAAGCAAGGGCAAGTGCTGGCTCGTATTGCTCCCACTCCTCAAGAAGGTCAGCAAGTTTTACAACTTCAAGGTGAGATCAATGCGATGGTTGCCCAGCTAGCGGCGAGTCAGCAAGCACTGGCTCTGCTGCAACAGCAACTAAGCGGTTTGGAGACTCAGGATCAATCGATTCAGGGTGCCAATATTGAACTGGCAGGCAATGATGTGCGTCGCTATCAAGCCGCGGTAGATGAAGCAAAAGCAAAAGCTCAGTCTGCACGGTTAGATTATCAACGTAATCGCCAACTGGTGTCTGAAGGTGCAATCACTCAACAAAAAGTTGATCAATTAAAAGCAATTTGGCAGTCAAGCGAAGCCGAAATTAGACAGGCACAGGCTGATTTAGATTCTGCTCGCACAGCTCACACCGCCTTGAAAGCGGGGACTGCCCTCAAAGCATCCGATCGTTTGTTGAATCAGCGGGTCAGCTTGACACAGGCGATGCAAGCTCAATTAACGCAGATCAAAACATTAGGAGCGCAACTGGCTACGAAGAAAAGTCTCCTTGCTCAAGCTCAAGCTGTTTATACGGCTCGCAAAGATATGACTATCACGGCTCCGTTTGGTGGGGTGATTTATCGCACCGAGCAAGAGCAGGGTGAGCAGGTAAATCGTCCCGGTACTTTATTGACCATGCTGGATTGCAACGCGCTCTGGGTTGAAATGCTGGTGAGTGTAGAACAGGCAAACCGCATCGATCGTCAGCAACCCGTGCGGGTGCAATTGTTGGGTGATCCAAAAACCTTGACGGGAGACGTAGATCTCATTGAATCGGTCAGCAATATTGAAACGATCAAGCAACAAACTCAGGCGATTACGCCAGCAACCCCTTCTTACCTGAGCGATCAACCGCTGGTAAGGGTCACGGTTAAAATTCCACCATCCCAACAGCAAGCGCAGTCTCATCGCTTTTGTGGGGTTGGTCAGTCGGCAAGCATCACCTTTGGCACACGCTAAAGAGGGTGCGATCGAGGTTCATTGGGTGCCTGTTCTCAGCCTGTCGATCGAGCGATCGTGCCTGGTTGAGCATTGATTTACCGTTTTCATTGCAAGAGTGACGTTCTATGCCCATCGCCAGTGCTTCTGCCCCTCAAAGAACGCTAACGTCTCAACTGAATTGGTTTGCGTGTTTGAGCATTACAGCTTTTGGCTTTGCTTTGTTGTATTTTGCTCACAGTTCAAAGCACATTGCCGTGTGGGATGTCTTTGCACTCATTAGCCTTGGTATTGTCGGAACCTGGCGCTGGAGCCTGTTTTTACTGAGAGGGATTCGCTCTCGCCTTTATTTAAATTGGACGTTTCCACGCTGGCGGCGACGCGCTGATGCCATTGCAGTAGAGCAACTTCCGCTCGTATGCTTGCTGGTGCCAACGTATAAAGAGAAGCCCTGGATTACCGAGCGTGTCTTTCGAGCGATCGTGCAAGAAGCCAAAACGCTGGCTCAGCCGATTGTTCTACTAACAAACAGCAGTAGTGATGAAGAAAACGCGTTTATTCGTCAGGTGTTGGAGTCTGAAGATCCAGAGTTGCGATCGATCCATCTGATTCAAATGGTGCAACACGATGGCAAGCGCCAAGCGATGGCAGATGGCTTACGCGCGTTAGCTCGCCACAATCTTCCTGCGGATACTGTCATTGCCCTCATGGATGGTGATTCGGAATTAGCGCCTGGTGTGCTGCGTCAATGCTTGCCCTTCTTTCGGTTGTTTCCTCGCCTGGGAGCACTTACCACCGACGAACTGCCTGTCGTGAAAGATTCTTACCTGTTTTCGGAATGGTTTCAGATGCGGTTTGCTCAACGACACCAGCAAATGTGTGCCGATTCGCTTTCTGGGAAAGTGATGTGTTTAACCGGACGCTTTTCACTGTTTCGGTCAGAAGCCGTGCTGCAACCATCCTTCTGTGAGCAGTTAGAGAACGATAGCCTGGACGATTGGCTGTGGGGGCGCTTTAAGTTTCTGTCTGGTGATGATAAAAGTACCTGGTTTTGGCTGCTGCGTCGTGGTTACGACATGCTTTACGTCCCCGATGCGTTGGTTTATTCTATTGAGACGCTTTCGGGGTCAGCGGTCGATCGTGCCTATGACAATATGCGACGGTGGTATGGCAACATGCTCCGCAACAACAGTCGTGCCCTTGCGCTTGGTCCCAACGTAACGGGTTACTACCTCTGGTATGGCTTGCTCGATCAGCGCATTAGTATTTGGACATCGCTTATTAGCCCTAGCTGTTTACTCCTGTCTCTCCTTCAAGGTCATTTCATTGCAGCGGGCATTATTGCGTCGTGGATTTTGTTTAGCCGCTCGTTTATGCTGCTGCTGCTTTTTCAGGGTAGAGCGGCTGATCCAAAACCTATTCATTTACCCATTTTGCTGGTGACGCAATGGAGTTCATCATTGGTCAAAATCTGGACACAGATGAACCTGGCAAAACAACGATGGGCAAATCGAGACAATCAGAGTCTTTCGGCTGAAGGAACGGGCAGAGAACGCCTTGCGAAACTGGGAATTTCTCGCTTTCTGCTGGCGAGTCAGGTGTTTAGTTTTGCCATCTTTCTGCTGTGGTTGAATGGCATCCTTAATCCTTTGTGGGATTTAGAGGGGTTACACCTAAAATTCACTGCCGCCCAACAAGCCGTTGTGCAAGAGATTGATGCCATTGACCACGGTATTGTGCCCAGTGATGGCAACGATGATGCCGCTGTTCTCCAGGCATTAATCGATCGCCAACCCCTCGACAAAACCATTCAAATCAATCTTCCCATTGGTGAACTGGATTTGTTTGAGCCGCTTAGCCTCGATCGCAGTCATCTCCGTCTCAAAGGGCAGGGTGTAAATCGAACCATTCTGCAAGCTCACTTTAACGCTACGGCTGATACGGCTATGCTGATGGTGTCTGCGCTGAGGGCGGGTCAGCCAGAGCTGGTAGCGGATGTCCAGACAACAGCAAACCCAGAACAAAAACCCGTTCAAGACGTACAGATTAGTGGCTTTACATTGCGCTATAGCCCGTCCAAACCAGACCTGGCGAAACAACCCAGCAATGGTTTGATTTTAGATGATGTGACTCAAGCAACGGTTAGCAACCTGCATTTAGAACATGGCATTCGCTATCCGTTTGTGCTGACGCGATCGCAGCATGTGGTCACGCAATACGTCACGGCAGAAGATGAGGTTGACCACAGTAAAATTGTGATGAATGATGCCGTTGGTAGCGAACTCGATCGCAGCGCAAAGTAGCCACTTGTAATGATGCAAAACATTAGCTGCGTAGGGTGCTGTATGGGCTTCGCCATTAAAGAAAAACTTCAGCGTCACGCGCCACCTCTTTTGAGTAACCGAATGAGTCAACACAGCTACTGAGCAGGAGACGCAACGTTCAAATTCAAGCTCTTTTGCACCCCTATCCCTTGCATCAGCCATGAAATCTAGCCTTGTGCATGCTTGTCTATGGCTCTTGGCGCTGCTAAGTTCTACTCACATTGTTAGTAGTTGTCGTCAGCTAAGTTCCATGACCGCTCCTGAGGCTGTTGATCCACTGGTGCGATCGGAGTCTAGTGATCCATCAAAGATAAGCGAACGCTCGGCTGCTGGAAAACGTCTGTGGGCAGGGAATTTTTCGGACTCGAATTGGCGATCGCAATGGCACATCCGCAAGCAAGGTGATTGGGGTTGGCAGAATACAGCCACCATTGCAGACCCTCAATTTTCAACGGCTCTTAGAGTGCGTTATCCAGCCGGATCTGCCAGTCCAGCCGTGAAGCGTAAAACAGGTGCTCCGCTTGGTGGAGCGCAATTTTACACAACGTTGCCGTTTGCACCCCAGGACTCTTTACGCCTCAGCTATGACGTGCGCTTCTCTAAAAATTTCAACTTTGTGAAAGGGGGCAAACTACCCGGCTTTTTTGGCGGCACAGAAACCAGCGGTGGCAAAAAGCCCGACGGCACAAACGGCTTTTCGACCCGATTCATGTGGCGCAAAGGGGGACAGGGAGAAGTGTATGCCTATTTACCCACCAGCGCTAAATATGGCACCTCGATCGGGCGTGGCAACTGGGTCTTTACCCCCGGCACCTGGCATCGTTTAGAACAACAGGTTGACCTGAATGATCCTCAAAAGAACAATGGTCGCCTGCAAGTGTGGCTGGATGGAAAGAAAGTCTTGGATCAAAACAACCTTCAATTTCGTACCACCAAAACACTCAAGATTGAAGGCATTTTCTTCTCCACATTCTTTGGTGGCAATGATCCATCCTGGGCAACGCCCAAAGAAGTTACCATTGATTTTGCCAACTTCTCGATCGCACAGCCACAAACGGTTAAATGATAGTACCTTTGCCCTTATGCCCTACACAGCGGTAGATCTTCTTTGCTGCCTTTCAAAGCGTTGATCAGTGTTCTTCAAAGCGAATTATTTTTGCTCGGAAAGGAGCATTTCACTGAAACTTCGAGATTGCAATCGGCAGACCCTTCTGTGATGTAAGGAATACCCGTTTTACCGCCAATTTTCAAGCCAAACTTCAGGCTGATTTCTTCCACATTGGCATCACCCAAATTCTTAAAGGCATTGAGTGCATAGAGCGTGTAGCCTCGAATCATGCTCTGTGCTTGTTGCATTCTGACACTGATATCATTGACAACGCCCATGCCGCCAGGATCGTCATCATCGATCGCCCGCGCCGGAATGTCCGTCGATGATGTTGCTTCAATAAAAATCTCGAATGCCTCACCGTTCTCCTCAAATTGGAAACGCTTTACATCAGACATTAGCTACCTCAGTAGAATTTGTTAGGACGAATTTTACTCTTTAACAAATTTTTATGTGATTTCTGGACGCTCTCAGTATATCTGAGTAGCTTAGAAGTGTTTAAGCTCCTCTTGTATCTACCAACATGGCCCGTTACGCCCTGATTATTGGCATCGCTGAGTATACAACCGCGTCCTTCCAGAGTTTAGAATCGCCCGTTCAGAATGCCAACGCGATCGCAGACATTCTCGACCAATACGGCGAATTTAATCAAGTGATGCGGCTGCCCTTCCGGCGCGAAGCAGGACAAAAAGATCTGGGCAACGTCATTCGCAAACCGCTGACTAACGAAACTCTGGTGCGTGAACTCCAAAAATTTCTACAAGATGCGGCTGGTAGTGAAGTGCTGCTTTATTACAGCGGGCACGGGTTTAGCAAAGTGCAGCCACTCTCTGGCACGTCAGAAGGGTATCTCGCGCCGTCGGATTGCCAGGTCGAATTGAATGCCGCAGGGCAAGTCATCGCTGAAAAAAACGGCATTTCTCTGGCTGATCTAAACAAGCTCATCAATCACCACAAATTCAGCAGTCTGGTCGTGATTTTAGACTGCTGCAACTCTGGTGCCTTTCTCGAAAGCGACATGGTACGGCGAGATTTTACCTTTGGCTATGAGCGTGACTATTACCTGATTACCGCCTGTCGCGGCTCTAGCAAGGCTTACGAGGGTGAGCACCACAGCTTACTCACGGCTGCCGTGCTGAAAGGACTCTCTCCCGCTAGCGTTACGTCGGGAAGCGGTTGGATTAGTGGCGATCGCCTCTTCGACGTGATTGGGGATGAACTGCAAAACTCGCGCCAGGAACCGCTGCGGATGGGCTGGGGACGCTCCATTACGCTGGTGCGCTACAAGCAACGGCAACCTGTGCCAACCCCGGAATCTACATTCAACCCTGCCAATCCTTATATGGGGTTGAAAGCGTTTGAGCAGTATCAGGCAGACTACTTTTTTGGACGCGGACAGGCAGTAAGGGCATTGCTCGATCGCCTGGATAAAAACCGTTTCCTATCCGTGATTGGTCCCTCTGGCTGCGGCAAATCGTCACTGGTCAAAGCGGGACTGCTGCCTGAACTGGAGGGCGATCGTCTTCCCGGTAGTCACGACTGGCAGATCAAAATCATCACACCGGGACAGTATCCCCTCCAGGTTCTAACCCAGACGCTGGAACAACTGCACTCAAACGACAAGCCTGTTGTGCTGTTTGTCGATCAATTTGAGGAACTGTTTACCCTCTGCCCCAATGAGGAAGAGCAGCGCACCTTTATCAAGCGGTTGAACGACGAAACCAACAACCCTACCAGGCAAACTCGCATCATTGTTGCCATGCGCGGCGATTTTCTCGATCGGTGCGCCAAGTTTCAAGAATCTGCTGACCTGATCAACAGTACCGCCCCGACAACCTATATGGTCACGCCTCTCACTGAAGCCAAACTGGTGGCAGAACTGGAGGATTCGATTATTTGTCCAGCGGCACTGCATGAAGTAAGCTTTGAACCAGGACTGGTATCGCGCATTGTAAATGATGTGGTGAACCAACCGGGCGCAATGCCGCTGTTGCAATATGCTCTAATGCAGCTTTGGGACAATTGCATTTCAACGGATGGCAGATCGCGACTGCTGACGCTTCAAAGCTACAACGCGATCGACGGCGTAAAAGGTGCTTTACAGCGTTGGGCAGACCAGTTTTACACCAGCCTTTCTCCTACCGACCAAACCTTTGTCCGAGACCTGATTAGCGAATTAGTCCAGATTGGGGATGCCGGCGAAGTCACTCGCCGACGCGCAAACTGGGAACGCCTACGCGCGATCGCCACCTCACAAGAACAACTCAATCGCATCATCGGTAGCCTCATCTATCAACGCCTCCTCGTAGCCGATGACAAAACGGTTGAAGTAGCACATGAGGCACTCTTATCCGAATCCAAACTTATTCAAGGCTGGATTGACGAAAACCGGGACGACATTCGCCTCCAACAACGCCTGGAAATCTACCGCCACGAATGGCAAGACCACGATCGCTCCGAAAACTACCTCCTCGATGCTGGCAGATTAGCCGCGATCGATGAATGGATGGAAAAGAAACAACCCCGCCTGATGCCTGTTGATCAGGAGTTTATTGAGGAGAGTAGGAGAAGGCGCGATCGACAGTTTCAGGCGCAACTGGAGCAGGAGCGGAGGTTGAGAGAAGAAGCAGAGGGAAGAGAGCTAGCAGAGATTGGGGAGAAAATTGAAGCCGAAGCAAGAGCCGAAGCGGAAGCAGAAAGATCTAATGAATCTGTGGCAAGAGTAAAAGCTGAGAAACAAAAAACTCGGATTGCCACAGTAGCAGGAGCATTACTTGTTGTGCTGGCAGCCATAACAACCCTATCGGCACTATCGGCTCAAACTGAAAAACGAAACGCACAAGCAAAAGAAATTAAGGCACTAATAGCTTATTCTGAGGCAGTCGCTGGCACAAATGACCAACTTAAAGCACTTATAGCAACTGTAAAAGTCTTAAAGCAATTGCGAGAAAGACAGCACGAAACACCAGGTGAACTTCAAAGAGTCATTACTGAAACTCAAGAGGTCAATCGTCTAGAGGGACACACTAGAGAAGTAAACGATGCTAGTTTTAGTCCTGACGGAAAAATTATTGCATCTGGCAGTTTCGATGACACTATTAAAATTTGGAATCAGGATGGCAAGCTATTATCAAGTAGTAATAATCCTGGAAAGGGTGTTCAAGGAGTGACATTTAGTTCAGACAGCAGAACAATAGCTTCTGTTGGCTTAGGTGAAACTATCAGGCTTTGGGATACTAAAGGGAACCTGATCAAAGAAATAAATCCACGTCCTCTTAGAGAGGATACTGCTATCTTGAATGTTAAATTTAGTTCCGACAATAAAATAATTGCTACAGGAGATTGGGATAAGCATGTAAAGCTTTGGCGTGTAGCAGATGGAAAACTTCTAAAAAGCTTTCAGCAGTCTAAGCGAGTGTACGGAGTAAGTTTTAGTCCTGATGGTCAGATGATTGCTTCCGCTAGCGCAGACAAGACAGTTAGATTATGGAGAGTTGCTGATGGCAAATTGCTAAAAATATTTTATCATAAAGACCGAGTTCAGGATGTGAGCTTCAGTCCTGATGGTCAAATACTCGCTTCTGCTAGTTGGGATACATCTGTCAAGTTGTGGAGGATTTTTGATGGTAAAGAATTAAGAACTTTTCAGCACAAAAGCAAAGTTTACAGCATCAGCTTTAGCTCAAATGGTCAAATGCTGGCTTCTGGAGGAGAGCAAGGAATTAACGTTTGGAAAGTCATGGATGGAAAACTTATTACAAAAATTAGTGGGCATTCTAATTCAGTAAATAGCGTAAGCTTCAATCGAAAAAACAATTTGATAATTTCTGCAAGTGATGACAAAACAATAAGAATATGGAATTTAGACTCTATTAATAGCCACTCAAATCTGGCTGATTCAATAATATTGAGCTGCAACTGGATAAAGTTCTATCTAAAAAATAATCTTAAGTTGACCCAAGATGAACGTCAAATTTGCGATAATATTTGATATGTGATAATGTTTGATATACGAATTTGGCGATGCACAATTCCGCCAACAAGTTCATCAAGTATATGTTTCCCGATTCAAGCGTTGGATACAGTGTCTACTAGCAACTCTCGAGAGAACTGATTAGGAATTTATTATGGATACTCAAGTACAAAAAGCTTTGGAAGATTCTTTGGATTTTGTAGAAGTGAACATAAACCTGTTACGTTCAGCTTTATCTAAAACTCTTGTGTCTGATAGTAAAACATTAGGTAACGAAAGAGCAAGTCTAGTCATATTGAAAAGTATAGATATGCTTGAAAGTATTACACTTTCGCTTGAAGAAATTGGACAGCCGATCGAAAATGAGTTGGAAAAAGCTGCAAAAGAGTTATACATAAATTTGCAAGATTCTCTTGATTCATGCATTTCGATTTCAGATGCATCAACTAAAGGGAAATTTCAAGAAATTAGAGAAATCTTGAAAAAAATTGAAAGGGAACATCAAGAACGTAAACATTCTAAAGACAAAGCTGGAACACTAAGACCCACGGGTCTTTGCGAAACAAGTCTATGTTGATATCTGTACAGTAGGTGTCTCAAATCTAATCTCCCTTTTAAGTGAGAATGCCTTAAAGTCAATTCTCATTACTACTCAGAAGAATCTATTGGGACAGTAAAAGTTGAGCTTATTGATAAAAAGTTGCCGTGTAACCACTCTTTTTCTTAAATGGAAAGTGCGGTCACATCTTCAAGTTCAAACATTTAGTGATTGTAGTTTATAGTCGGACGTGCGATCGCATTCCTAGTCAGCGGAACGATCGCCCAACCGCAGATACCAATAAGAACAGACGATGAAAGCGAGTATTTTAGATAGCCAGCGATCGCCCCTGACGACATTTTAGAAGCGCGATCGCACTTTATATAGAAGTAACGAGACGATCGCGTTCCTAAGTACAGGCCACCGTCAGAGGGATACGGCAATCAAGCGGCTTTGGCAGGCGTTGGTTGAGGATCACATTTTGCCATGATTTTTGCGACTGACTTGGTTGTCCAATGCAAGGGGTGGGCATGAGCATTCCACTCGGCGATGAAGGCTTGCAGACGTTCTGCTAAAGCTTGCTTGTCCTTAAAGTTGGCAATTTTCAAGCGCTTGCGTTGCAGGATACTCAACCACTGTTCTACTTGATTCATCCAAGAGCAATGCACGGGTGGAAAACGAAAGACCAACCGGGGATGTTGGGCTAACCAAGCTTGCACCTTTCTGCCTTTGTGCCTCTTGAGATGGTCGAGCACAACATGAATCTGGGTGATGGTTACGGGAATCTGTTTGTCCAGATACTCCAAAAAGGCGATTAACTCGACTTGTCGCTTGCGTTCATAGGTTTGCCCCCACACCTTACCTGTACGACTATCAAAGGCTGCAAGCAGATTGAGTGCCCCTTGGCGTTCATACTCATGCTCAACTTTCATGATGGACTGCGGTCTCGATGGTAAGGTTGCCGCTTTGCGTGGACGGGGCTGCAAAGCGGTTTTCTCATCCAGGCAAAGCACCCTTTCGTGCGCTTTGAGCTTGCGGATAGAGAGGCGGCTCATTTCGCGAATGGATTTGACAAAGGCTTTGTCGCGTGGCACTTTGGGGGATAACCACAGATGCTGTCGCCAAGGTTTCAGCTGATGGTGGTTCAAAATCCGGCGGACCGTAGACGCAGAGATGCTGCCCACCAACCCTGCTACTACCACCTGTCGGGCTAACTTGGTGCAATCCCATTGAGACAGAGACCGACCTTGAGTATCGGGCAGTTCACACGCAATTTTAACCAGGTACAAGGCGACTTGAGGGGGGGGAAACCGGGACTCTGCCCGGTCGTGGTCGATCTTGTAAACCCTCGACTCCCTGCGCCAGAAAGCGTCTTGCCCACTTCCGCAGATGGCGTTCTCCCAAGCCCACCCGTTCGGCTGTTTGGTTAAACCTCTCTCTCTCGGCTAAGAGCAATATTGCACGCGCACGTTTTGCCAGCCCAACAGGGGTCTTCTGTCGGCGCAGCAAACTTTCCAAGCTTTCACGTTATTCCCCGCTTAGACTGATCTTGATCTGAGAAGTACGTCCACGCATAGGTCATCCACAGCTTTATGCTGATCCTAACGATTTCCGACCCCTTCAGCGACGAGTTGTACTTAGCGGTACTTAACGGGATGAATTGAGCGTGTCAAAACAGATGAGTCCTGACGAGTTCGATGTCATCGTCATTGGCAGCGGGATTGGTGGTCTGGTGGCAGGTGCGCTGCTGGCTCGTTACGGCAAACGGGTTCTGATTTGTGAAAGCCACACCATTCCGGGCGGAGCGGCGCACAGTTTTTCACGGCAGGGGTTCGAGTTTGATTCGGGACCGTCGTTTTACTGTGGGCTGAGCGATCGCCACTCACTCAACCCATTGCGGCAGGTGCTAGATGTGTTGGAAGAGCCAGTGCCCGCGATCGCCTACGACCCGATGGGACACTACCACTTTCCCGAAGGCATGTTTCCGGTTTATGGCAATGTCGATCGCTATCGGGCGGCGATCGCGCAAATTACGCCTCAAGGTGCAGCAGAACTGGCGCGGCTAGAGAAACGACTGCTGGGCTTGTATGAGGCGCTGCGAGGGATTCCTACCCTGGCGCTACGGGCAGACTTCAAGCTGGTGCCTGTCCTTTTGAGTCGCTATTTGCCTGCCCTGATTAAGCTCTTGCCCCAACTGGGAGCCGTCCAAAGTTCCGTTGCCGATTTGATGCGCGATTTGCACGACCCCTGGCTGCGACGGTTGATTGATCTGGAGTGTTTTCTGCTGTCTGGGCTGAAAGCGGAGGGGACGATCGCGCCTGAAGTTGCCTTTATGTTTGGTGAGCGAACACGATCGATCATCGATTATCCCATCGGTGGCAGTGGGGCGATCGTGCAGGCATTAGTGCGTGGCTTGCAAAAATGGGGCGGCACATTGCGGTTAGGCGCTCATGTGGAACAGATTCTCGTGGAATCTGGCAGAGCGGTGGGGGTGCGCTTGCGAAATGGCGAAAGGTTGAAGGCGGCGATCGTTATCTCCAACGCCACTATCTGGGACACGTACAATCACCTGTTGAAACCGGACGATCTACCCGCCAACTATCGTCAAAACGCCTTAGAAACACCTGCTGTCGATAGTTTCATGCATTTGCATTTGGGCATTCGATCAGACGGATTGAAGCATCTCACGGGACATCACGTCGTCCTGCACGATGCTCATCAGGACATCACCGTTCCGGGTAACACCTGCATGATTTCCATTCCCTCGGTTTGGGATGCCAGTCTTGCGCCATCGGGTCATCATGTCGTTCATGCCTATACGCTGGAACCTTATGCAAACTGGCAGCGAGACAGCGCTTATGCAGAACGGAAGCGAGAACGCGCAGAACCCCTGTTTCGGGCGTTGGAAAAGGTGATTCCAGACGTGCGATCGCGCATCGTGCTGGAACTCATTGGCACACCGCTGACCCATGCCCGCTATCTGCGTCGCCATCAGGGAACCTATGGTCCCGCCATTGCTGCTGGTCAGGGCATGTTTCCCAGCACCCAAACGCCCATCTCCGGTTTGTATCGCGTTGGAGACAGTACGATGCCTGGAATTGGGGTTCCTGCGGTTGCTGCGTCTGGGATTTTGTGCGCCAACACGTTAGTAGAGCCAAAGCAAACAGTAGAATTGCTAAACCAGCGATCGCTCTAACCTAAACAGACCGATATGATGCTGCTTGATGTCATCAGGAGCAACCATAATCATTCCAGGGCTATTTCATCCTGTCGAAGAAGTGGTGAGCAGCGGATGGGAACAGATGAAACAGATGATTCTTTCAGCCTTCGTAAACAACGTATCCGCTTCATCCGTTACCAAATCTGTTGCTATCGATCTCTGTGTTTAGAATGAAATGCCTCTGTAATTTAGTCCTACTATTCCATCATGACGATCGCTCCAGTGATTCGTAGAGCAAAGTCTGAAGACCTGGCAACGATCGTCCGATTTAATTTGTCTTTAGTCAAAGAGGCGAGAGGGAAAGAACTGGATGCCACAACGCTTCAGAAAGGTGTTCAAGCCGTTCTCAATGATGGCGATCGAGGCTTTTATACCGTTGCTGAAATTGAAAATAGAGTTGTTGCAGCCGTGTTAGTCACGTTTGAATGGAGCGATTTTAGAAACGCCTGGTTTTGGTGGCTACAGGATGTTTATGTAGAACCAAGCCACCGTCAGCAGGGCATTTTTCGCACGCTCTATCAATCTCTGAAAACTCAAGCAGATCGATCGAACGTGTGTGGGTTGCGTCTCTATGTGTATCAAGGCAACGTCAAAGCACAAGCGGTTTATCAGGCATTAGGAATGCTGCCGTCCGACTCTCTGATGTATGAAGAGCCGCTATGAGAAGCGTTTGTCATCCATTGGCGTACGAGGAACGTTTGTAAGCGTTGGACTCAAGCAAAACATCGTGGCTCTATCATTGTTTAGCGATTTTCGTGGCGAACTGGCAGCGCTCAGTGCAGCGTTGATCTGGGCGATCGCATCTGTCATCTACATCGGCATTGGGCGACAGCTTTCGCCACTGGTGTTGAATTTGGCGAAGGGATTGATTGCGATCGCACTCCTCATCCTCACGCTGCTGCTCAAAGGCGAACTACTGCCTCAAGTCAGCCTGAGCGCGATTGGTCTACTTGCCCTCAGCGGCGTTGTTGGCATTGGGTTTGGCGACACGGCTTACTTTACAGCGCTCAACCGTTTAGGCGCACGCCGAGCTTTGGTACTGGAATCAATCGCACCACCGTTAGCGGCTGTGATGGCGCTGCTTTTCTTACAGGAACGGCTGGCGATCGGTGCCTGGGCTGGCATTGCGTTGACGATCGCGGGTGTCACATGGGTTGTGGTTGAACGAACCCACGAAACCCTGCAACCCCAACGGCATCTGTGGCGAGGGACAGTCTTTGGCTTACTGGCAGCACTGGGGCAGGCAAGTGGAGCGGTACTATCCAGAGCGGCACTGGCAAACACCACGATCGATCCGCTGTGGAGTGCGTTGCTTCGATTAGTGGCAGGAGGTTTTGTGCTGGTGGTCTGGTTGCTATTCCAGCGACGTACCATTCAAGACCTCAAACCACTGCAATCGCCCCGTTTCCTGGCAATTCTTACCTTAACAGCCTTTGCCAGTACCTATCTCGCCATCTGGCTCCAGCAAGTCTCGCTGAAATACACTGCTGCTGGCATTGCCCAATCCCTCAGCGCTACCAGTCCTTTGTTCGTTATCCCGATTGCGCTTGCGATCGACGAAAAGGTTAGCGTGAGAGCGATCGTCGGCGTACTCCTAGCCCTTGGCGGCATCTGGCTTCTGTTCAGTTGGAAGTGAGAAGGCGGGGAAAGGCAGGATGAGTTTTGAGTTTTGAGTTGAAGAAGTTGTTATACAGCTCGATTTAAGGAAGTTTTAGCGAAAATCCGCCTTGAATTGCGTAGGTAAGTAAGATGCTTGCCAACCAAGCTGTAGAAGCTGTTGAATTATCTCATACATAACTGGATATCCAGCAGAATTTGGATGTGTCCAGAGTGACCAGTAGATTTGTATATCCAACGTAATCCTTCCACACTCTTGACTAAAAATTACATAGAAGGGAGATTTAGCAGGATAAGTGGATGACCTGAACATAGTTCCAAAAACCCATAGCTGATCATTCTCTCTTGTGATCGGAACTGTGAACTCACTGTTCTTCCAACCAACACGAAGGGAATCTTGATTTGAGAAGGTTTCTATATTTGGTAGCTTTGCTTGAATAGATAGAAATTCGATGAACTTCCAATCAACCCTATGTGTTGTTGACAAGCAACCACAATCCTGATCAAGTGCTTGAGATATCCATTTACTTAAAACTTCCGGAGTCAACTGAGGAGTCTCTGAGCATTGGGTGTCCCGTGGTAGTGGTTCGATAGCTGTATTGTCAGTAGGCAAGGCACGTATGTGCCAGCTACTAAAAGGCGGTCTAACTGTGCTTTCAAAATAACCATATTGTTTTTCTTGACACCCAAGAGCTAAGTCTGCCGAAAGGGGGCGCATCAATACACTGAAGTGCTAAAAAGAATCAAGTAGGCTGTTGATTTGTGCCACATTATCTGATACTACAAAGTCTTTGAACAGGTTAATAGGGTCGCCATGTGTGAGAAGAATGAAATTATCCATAATAATGCTGTTTACGTGGGCATATCGTATCAATCTAAAATATTTGAGAAATAAGGAATATGGCTTGATTAACCGTCGGTGGCAAGCACTGTATAACAAGTGCGTTGCAACGGAATGGATAAAGCTTTCGGGGCTTAGTTTGATGTTACTTGCATCCGCTGAACGCAATCGTTAGTGGCAGATCGTTCTGACTTTCCTGATCCCGACCCCACTCCCGACTCCCCTTGCTACTCCCCCAGCTTCCCCTGCCTCCCCAGCTTCCCCTGCCTCCCCGGCTTCCCACTCCCTTCTCCCCCATGCACACTTCTGCCCCTTTGAAAAGATCTTCCGCTGCTACCTGGTCATCTTCAAAATCTTTTGTTATATTAGTTTACATAGTTTAACGAAGCTTCATCGGTGGTTTTCCACTTCCTCTGATAGCGCTAGTTCGTTGATCCGTAACCTCTACCGTTTTGAAGTAATTGGAGCAATAACCATGACTAACGCCACACCAAAAGTGACCACTCCTATCGTTGAAACCGATCGCAACGCCTGGAAATTTGGCTTTACGCCTCAGGCAGAGTTGTGGAACGGTCGTCTTGCCATGATTGGCTTCCTGGCAGCGCTACTGCTTGAACTGTATTCCGGTCAAGGCGTTCTGCATTTCTGGGGTTTGCTGTAAAGCTTCTCCCATCCCGTCGAGTGATTTAGGCAATATATCTCCCTTCTCTAGCTGCTGTTTAGATTGGCTTAACCGATCGAACAGCAGCTTTTAATTTTTAAGTCACCCCTCTCCGCGCCCTCCGCGCCTCCGCGTTTATCCCTGAGCCTCCGACGTATCCACATAGCCCTGAAGGTTCTCAGGCTCAAACTGCCTCAGAATCGTGGTTGCCTGACGAGTCAGCGCTTCAGACCCTTTCACCACAACCAGATATTTTCCCGCGTTGAGGCGATTCCGATAGGGAAGTGCATCCCCACTGCCCGTTACCAACCCAACGCCACCTCCCACAAAAATGCTGCCCAGAGCGCCCGATGCTGCTCCCAGCACGCCGCCAATGATATGGCTACCCAGCTCGCCCGCCCAAGCGAAGGTATCGAGATTGGTGATGAGGTTAAACACATAGCCAGCCGCAAAGCCAAAGGGTACAAGCCATACAGCCATGAGCTTCACTTGCTTGCCCGCTTCCTGGTTGGGGTCGAGCAAGCCATACTCATCGGCGCTTTTATACCCCTTACCCAAAATGGCAATCTTCGTCATTGGTAAACCCTGACGTTCGAGCGCCGAGTATGCTTCTTCTGCCTGAATGCGATCGCTCAAGACGGCAACAAGATAATTCATGGGAATAACAGACACCTGAATAACAAAGGAACAGAGATTAAAAAATCCAAGCGATTTAACCAACGCGCGACGCAAAATGGCGTAATCTAGATGGTCTGTTTGGTTAGCCATCTTCATCTTAAGTGAGCAAGGGAACCCTTTACGTCTTCCTGCTTGACGGTATGGGATGGCTGAACCTTAAAACACCCCTGTTGTTCTAGAGCGCTCTGCGTTTAACCCTGACTGGTTGCTATGCCTAAAGTTCTTGTTTCTGATCCGATCGACCAGGTGGGGATCGATATCCTCTCTCAAGTGGCGCAGGTTGACGTAAAAACGGACTTGTCGCCGGATGACTTGATTAAAATCATTCCTGCTTACGATGCGCTGATGATCCGCTCTGGTACTCGCGTCACACAGGCAGTCATTGAGGCAGGCAATCAACTTAAAATTATTGGTCGTGCGGGTGTGGGTGTCGATAACGTCGATGTGCTGGCAGCCACCCGGAAAGGCATTGTCGTTGTAAATTCGCCCGAAGGCAACACGATCGCCGCTGCCGAGCATACGTTAGCCATGATGATGGCAATGTCCCGCTACATCCCCGATGCAAACCAGGCGGTGAAAGCCAGCAAGTGGGATCGCAAGCACTACACGGGCGTTGAGGTTTACAAAAAAACGCTGGGCATTGTTGGGCTAGGCAAAATTGGAGCGCATGTGGCAACCGTTGCCCGCGCGATGGGGATGAAGCTGTTGGCATACGATCCCTTCATTTCCCACGAACGGGCAGAGCAGTTGGGGTGCCGGATTGTCGAGATGGATGTGCTGCTGCAACAGGCAGACTACATTACGCTGCATATTCCGAAAACGGCAGAAACCACTCATTTGATCAACGAAGCCGCGATCGCCCGCATGAAGCCCACTGCGCGGATTATCAACTGTGCCCGTGGTGGCATTATCGACGAGGCAGCACTGGCAGAGGCACTGAAGAGCGGCAAAATCGCTGGGGCAGCGCTGGATGTCTACGAGCAAGAGCCATTGGGTGAATCGCCGTTGCGATCGCTCGGTAAAGAAATGGTGATGACTCCTCACCTGGGCGCGTCCACTGAAGAGGCACAGGCAAATGTGGCGATCGACGTGGCAGAGCAAATTCGGGATGTCCTCTTGGGATTGCCTGCGCGATCGGCGGTCAACATCCCTGGCTTGCAGCCCGATTTGCTGGAGAAGCTGCGCCCCTATCTGCAACTGGCTGAAACGTTGGGCAATCTGGTCGCACAACTGGCGGGGGGACGGGTGGAATCTCTCACTGTGCGGCTCCAGGGCGAGCTGGCGACCAATCAAAGTCAGCCGATCGTGGTTGCAGCTCTCAAAGGGTTGCTCTCTCATGCCCTGCAAGAACGGGTCAACTACGTCAACGCCAGTCTGGAAGCCAAGGAACGCGGCATTCGCGTCATCGAAACCCGTGATGCCTCCATCAAAGATTATGCCGGATCGCTCCACCTGTCTGCCAAAGGCTCCCTGGGCGAACATTCCGTAACTGGCGCACTGCTGGGCGATTCCGAAATTCGCATCACGAATGTAGACGAGTTTCCGGTCAACGTGCCGCCCAACCGTTACATGCTCTTTACTCTCCACCGCGATATGCCGGGGATCATTGGCAAAATCGGCTCGCTGCTAGGTGACTTTAACGTCAACATTGCCAGTATGCAGGTGGGGCGCAAAATCGTGCGCGGCGATGCGGTCATGGTACTCAGCATTGACGATCCCCTTCCTGACAACATCCTGGAGGAGATTTTGAAAGTGCCAGGGATTCGGGATGCTTATACGGTAACGTTATAGCTATTAGCTGTCAGCAATCAGCCGTCAGCCGCTTAACTCTACGGTGTAAACGACCCAATTAACCGACAAAGAAACGCTGATAGCTAAGGAATGAGAGATTAAATAAGATCGGCTTTTGTCGGATGTGTAAAGCCTACGGCATGGCTCTGCTAAAGGCGCTAACCGTAACGCATCGCAGGTTCCCGAGGCGATGCGTTACGCTGGCTAACGCATCCTACGCAAGAATCTGGTTTTATTAAATCCACGATCCTAAGCGCTGAACGCTGAACGCTCTTATGGCAAGTAGCTGGTGGGAAATTCAGATTCTTTGTGATGCCGCGCTGGAAGAAACGATCTTCTGGCGGTTGGAGCTGTTTGGCTGTCGTGGAATGTCCAGTGAGGTCAAAGGGTATGCCTCGTTGATCGGGGCTTACTTGCCACAGGAGCAGGCGCATGTGTTGGATCTGGCAGCACTGGCACTGGCGCTACGGCAAGATGCGCTGTGTGTGGGCATGCCCATTCCCGCCGTGCAGTGGGATTTGATCGATGAAGAAGATTGGGCGACGACCTGGAAAGCCTACTGGCAGCCGCAGGAAATTGGCGATCGCTTTCTCATCAATCCTGCCTGGTTGCCGCCACCCGAAAACACCGATCGCATCATTCTCCAGCTTGAGCCAGGGGTTGCCTTTGGAACAGGCGATCATGCCACCACGCAGCTCTGCCTCGAATCGCTTGAAATGCGCCTGGGTAGCGAAGCGGCGGATCTTATCATTGCCGATATTGGCTGTGGCTCAGGTATTTTATCGATCGGTGCCATTCTGCTGGGTGCTAAAAAAGCCTATGCCGTAGATACTGACCCCCTCGCAGTCAAAGCCGCCCGCGAAAGCCGTGACCTCAATGAGATTAAGGATGAACAACTGGTCGTAGAGCAAGGCAGCGTCGATCGCGTGGCTGAACTCATCGCTGCCCCTGTGGATGGCATTGTCTGCAATATTCTCGCTGAAGTTATCATCGACTTGATTCCCCACATGACCGCGATCGCCCATTCCCACACCTGGGGCATCTTCAGCGGCATTCTGCTCGATCAGGCAAAACCCGTCGCCGACACCCTTGAAGAAAACGGTTGGGTCGTCGCCGCCCTGTGGAAACGCCAGGACTGGTGCTGTATGAACGTAAGGCGATCGTAGTAGCCAAGCATTATCCTCCGTTTGGGCAAGAAAGGTAATGCGATCGTCCGTACAGTCTCACTTTGATGTGCTAACGACTGAGCAGATATGGCGATCGTACAAGTGAATCTATGCACTAAGCAATTTCTACTTTTACGCAGTTGTCCAGTCTTCTGTTTGCAGTTCTACAATTTGCCCAAAATCCGACTCATTACGAGTGAGTAAAATTGCGTTCTTGGTCAACGCGATCGCCGCAATTTTTAGATCCATATTGCCAAGACGAGGATAAGCTTTTCGTAAACGTTGATGCTCCAGAGCAGCTATACGACTAAAAGGAACAACAACGATCGACTGGTAGTTTGATACAAGTTGCTGTAGTCCTTGATAGGCAAGCACTTGTTCATCAAGCGTTTTCGCTTTCGATAGCACACCAAGTCGCCCTCTGACTTGTTCTTCGTAAGTAATCACAGTCACCGCAACTTCAAGCGTTTCAAGGGCTGTTAGCTTTGCCAGAATGCGCTTGCCCTCCTGTCCGTTGCGCTGGATAAGGCTGAGATGGTCGGTGTCAAGAATGTACATCGTGGAGCATTCGCAATCTACCCAGCAGACTTACGCCATTCTTGTCCAAGGTGAACGGCTTCATCGAATGTGGAATCGTCTTCAAAGCTACCCGCAACTTTTAGCCACCAAGGATTCTTTTGCTGAAGAAGCTCAGACAGCATTTGCCTCACTTGTGCTAGCTCGGTCTCTAACGTTTCGACACGCGCTTCGAGTTGATGCGATCGTTCTTCAAGCTGTTGGGAGGTCATAGGAGTTTGCAGCAGGTTAGCTTTCTGGAAGCATTATAGCGAGTTCACCTGGCTCAATGATTGAACTTAGCTTCGTAGATTACAGTAGTGAACGAGCAATTACTAGGGCGATCGTCCGACGATCACAGGTAACCTCACAGTTTAGAAGGATTGCTTGTGTGCGCTGGGGATCGATCGCTACGCCACTCCTATGAACGGTTACGTCATATCGAATGAACATAGTGGATGGGCATTGCTCACCCTACTTTCTGCTCTGAATTTAGTCTAGATTGAAGTTTACACTTCCTAAAATCTGATTTGACCAGAGTGTATTACTCCCATCTTGCCGCATACATTGGTGTAATACCAAGAACCAACAGAACCGTAGATATTGATTGTGCTACGCTCTCTAACTGAACAAAGAATGTCACCATTCGGAGAAGCTCTCACATTCGATGGCGGATTGAAAACAATGGCTGCTCCAACTCTAGAAGTGCGGCGTGGGCTGTAAACTCGATAACTACAAACAACCTCAAGCATCCTCTGTGTAGCTTGGGATTGAGGACGATTGACCCGCCTCTCTGGAAATGAAATCCAAGTTCCTTGAGCGCAGTTAGCTTGACTTACAACTTTCTCATTTCCTAAGTAGTAAACAAAGTCAACGCTTCGAGGACTGGCTGGGCTGATTGAACACAAATCTACATTTACACTTTGCCCTGTTACCGCAGCTCCCGCGAAGTAATTGCATGTTTGAGCGAAAACTGGGTTTTGTTGCAAAAAGAATGCAGGCGCTACCAGCATACAAGGGAGACTTACAAGCAGACCTATGTTTTTCATCATCCGAAACCTTGATTCCTTCTTAAAGTTAAAAAGTTCTACCTGCAAACATATCCCAACATTTCTTGAGTAGCTGAGCTTTTAGGGCTGTTCCACCCATATTTATTGGCATACCAGCGATTACCCTGGCAATCTGCATGGGCATCAACTAACTCATTCCCAATTTTGTATGTAAAGTCAGCCGTTCCCGCTAACTTTTCAATACTGGCAGTGTCAACATAAACCCTTTCACCCGTTGATGCTGTTCCCATCAACTTCCAAACAGGTGATGTTGTTGACTTGCTAACGGGTGGTGGTGAAGGGGAGGGCTGAACCTTTTGATTGGGAAACACTTTATCCCAATTTGCAAACAACCCTACACTTACCGTACTCATCAAACCAACTAAAGCAACAATAACCTGGGTTCGAGAATTTGACTACCGCCATTGCCGTTACTCATCTGCTGAACTCGATATGGAAACCAAACGTCTAACGATTATTAGACTGAAACTTTCCGTATAACACCGCGAAACGGCTGATACAGAAGGTTCCACAGAACGCCCCAAATCGGAGGGATAGGAAAAGTCTCTCTGCATAATATACTCCTTTGAGTGAATAAGCAGGATCTTTTCGCATATGTTTAGGTTTGGTGCAGCGATCGAGCGTATGTGCTTTTCTCTGCTCTATGGTATTTGAGGTTTCAGAGAGCCACGATCGCCTACTCCACGCCCAACGGCTGACGTGGAGCAGGTGCGCCGCGCAAAAGTCCTTCTGTACTGAGGTCTTCGTCCAGTGCATCCCAATGGATGCCATAACCGCCGCCACAAACTTCCCATTGAGTTAGCTGATCAGGGGTTGCATTCAGCAGTCTGGGATACCAGGCAAGCGGAACCGTGATGGTGCGACCATCCATTAGCTCAACGCTGAACGTGTCTTCAGAAAAATGGACAGCCTTAACCCGCTCATCTGCTCTCGGTGCCAAAACGCCCATGCCACACCTCCAAGAATTGCGTTTGATACTCTGCGACTATTGATTGCAGCTTTCTTAATTCTCTAGCATTGAACCCAATGTTGCTTGCCAGAGCCACTGGCTTTAGCCAAAACTTTGCCGACTGATGATCACGATCGACATGAATATGCGGTGGCTCATTCGGCTCATGGCTATAAAAGTAAAAGCGGTAAGCTCCTAACCTCAAAACTGTTGGCATTGCTGGTCAACGCTAGAGAGAGGCAAAGGCTTGCTCAACAGCCTGGAGTGCCTGATTAATCTCAGCTTCATTGACAATCAGCGGGGGCACAAAACGGACAACTTTGGGACCCGCAGGCACTAACAATAGTCCGTTTGCCATTGTGACTTTGACAATCTCTGATGAGGTAAGCGGCGAGTCGGCTTTGATTTCAAGACCGTTGATGAGTCCCCAGCCGCGTACTTCGGCGATGTGGTTGGGAAATGTTTGCGCGATCGCACTCAGTCCTTCTCTTAACTGCTTACCCCGATCGCGCACATTCTCAAGTAAATTCTCGCGCTCAATGGTTTCGCAAACGGAAAGGGCGACACCACAGGCAAAGGGATTGCCACCAAACGTACTGGCGTGATCGCCGGGTTGGAAGACATTGCAGAAAGCTTTGCAGAGCATGGCACCAATGGGAATGCCGCCGCCGAGACCTTTTGCAGAGGTAAAGATATCCGGTTCAATGTCCAGGTTTTCGTAGCCCCAGAGGTGCCCAGAGCGACCCATCCCCACCTGTACTTCGTCGAGAATCAGGAGGATGCCGCGATCGTCGCAGAGTTGGCGTACCCGCTGGAAGTAGGCGCGATCGCCCGGACGCACACCGCCTTCGCCTTGCAGCGCTTCCAGCATGATGGCAGCGACTCGCGGTTCATTGCTATCCAGTTCATCCAGTGCAGCTTCTAGCGCGGCGATGTCGTTATAGGTGACGTAGTAGAAACCGGGCACCAGCGGACTAAAGCCTTTTTGATACTTGGGTTGTCCGGTCGCGGTGACGGTGGCTAAGGTGCGTCCGTGAAAGCTGGCGTGTGCCGTAATCACAACTGGATCAGCAATATGCCGCACATCGTGAGCGTACTTCCGCGCCAATTTGATCGCCCCTTCGTTCGCTTCGGCTCCAGAGTTACAAAAGAAGGCACGATCGGCGCAGGAATGTTCAACCAGCCATTTCGCCAGCGCACCCTGCTGAGGCACGTAATACAGGTTCGAGACGTGATGCAAGGTTTGAATTTGCTCCGTCACTGCCTGCACCATTACGGGATGAGCGTGTCCCAGCGTACAGGTAGCAATCCCCGCAACAAAATCCAGATATTCGCGTCCATCCGTATCCCATACGCGGCAGCCAGTTCCTCGCTCCAGAGCGATCGGGTAGCGGGCGTAGGTCGTCATTACATGCGCGTTAAAGTCCTCTGGGCTAAAAGGACTGGTTGCATCAAGCGATGGAGTGGCGATCGTGGGTAGGGGTTGAACTAACGCTTCTGGACTCACTGAAATAGCTCCTCAAACTGACACAATAACTGGGAAGGAGTGTTTTCTAGACTTTAGGACTGTGGACGTTAGACTCTAGACTGCTGGAAGGGTCGAGTCGCAAACCTGAATGGCGGGTGGCTTAACGTCAAAGACTGAGCAATCAAGTCTATGGCACTGTTCCTGACTATAGCTTATCCATTTGCCAGCGCTCTGTACTGGCTTTCAAGTCAAGTTCCTATGACATCTCTCTTTGCAGTCGTTGGCGGTGAGCAATCAGATGCCGCTCAACTGGTCACGGTGCTGATCATCTTGCTTCTGGTGGCAACAGGTGTGGCACTGGTCTCGCGGCAGTTTCGCATTCCCTATGTTACAGGTCTGGTGGTCGCGGGTTTAGCCATTACCGAACTGCTGCCTCGGCGCATTGGGCTGGATTCGGCGTTGATCTTGAATCTTTTCTTGCCCATTCTGCTCTTTGAAGCGGCGATCAACACCGATATTAGTCGCCTTCGCAGTACGATCAAGCCCGTTACCCTACTGGCAGGACCTGGTGTGGTGATTGCCTCAGGGGTGACTGCCGTCATTTTGAAGTTTGGTTTGGGCTTACCCTGGATTTCGGCGCTGTTAGTGGGCGTGATCCTGGCGATTACCGACACTGTTTCAGTGATTGCGGTTTTCAAGGAAGTTACAGTGCCACCCCGTCTGATCACGATCGTCGAAGGAGAAAGCCTGTTTAACGATGGCATCGCACTGGTGTTGTTCAGCCTGATTTTGAAAGTGAATGCTACAGGGTCACTGACCTTTGCGGACGGCATTAAAGAATTGCTGGTGGTGATTTTGGGCGGCGGTTTAGTCGGTTTGGCGCTCGGCTACCTGGGCGTGGGGCTGTATGCGCGATCGAACGACTCTCTCAGCAACATCTTGTTAACGGTGGCGATCGCGCTGGGCACGTTCCAGCTCAGTCAGTTTTTTGGCATGTCTGGGGTCGTTGCCGTCGTGGTTGCAGGCTTAGTCGTTGGCAATTTAGAACGTTCTCAAACCGTGTCTGCCTCCAGCCGTCTGACGGTGCTGAGCTTCTGGGAATATGCAGGCTTTGGGGTCAACACCTTCATCTTTTTGTTGATTGGCATCGAAATCAACCTTGAAACGCTGCTCAAAACCCTGCCTGCCGTGCTTCTAGCGGTGCTTGCCTATCAAGTTGGGCGCTTTCTGTCGGTGTATCCCATGCTGGCGATCGTCAAGCGGGTCGATCGCAACTTACCTTTGCGCTGGCAGCACGTCCTGTTTCTCGGCAATATTAAAGGCTCGCTGTCGATGGCACTGGCACTCAGCCTGCCCAGCACACTGCCCAACCGTGAAGCGCTCATTGCCCTGGTGTTTGGTACTGTTTTGGTGTCGCTTGTAGGTCAGGGAGTCAGCTTACCCTGGCTCGTGCGCCGCCTCAACCTTTCTCACACCTCCGAATCGCAGCAGTGGATCGAATCGCTGCAATCCCAACTCATCACCGCCAAAGCCGCCCAGGATGAATTGGATACCCTGCTGAAAACAGGCGTGCTGCCCAAAGCCGTTTACGAAGAAATGCGTGCCAGCTATCAGATCCGCATTGCCGCTGCCGAACGCTCCCTGCGCGATTTTTACAACCGCCGCCCTGATCAACTCACCGCTGCCAGTGGCAGAGTTGCACGCCTGGATGCCATCCGTCGTCGGTTGTTGCTGGCAGAAAAAGATGCCCTCAATGAAGCTCTCCGCAAGCGCGTGCTGTCAGAAGACGTGGTGCGATCGCGTGTGCAGGCGATCGACCAACAACTGCTGACGCTGGAAGATGATTAGAAGGCAGAAGGCAGAGGGCAGGGGGCAGAGGGCAGAAGGATGAGGAATGAGGGATGAAGTATGAAGGACTAGCTTTTAAGCGGTCAACGGTCAGCGGTCAGCTTTTGAGCCTTTAACTCGACTCCTGCCTCCTCCTGCCTCCTGCCTCCTGCCTCCCTCACTCTTTCCCTCATTTCCTGCCGACTCGCAAGACTGGGAATACAATTGAATCAGCGCACTCGTGAACGCTGCGCACCCGCAGGAGCAATACCGATGGAATCTTTGATTGCCGCCCTTGTGTTAGCTACGGTTGGCTACATCGCTGGTTCGGTCAAAATCATTAACGAGGGCAACGAGGGTCTCGTGGAGCGTCTGGGGCAGTATCGCCGCAGTCTAAAGCCGGGACTCAATTTTGTCATTCCAGTGTTTGATACGGTGCTGGTTGAATCAACCCGTGAGCAAATTCTGGACATCGATCCGCAGCAAACGATTACGCGCGACAATGTGCCGCTCACGGTGGATGCCGTGATGTTTTGGAAAATTCTGGATGTCCAAAAAGCGTACTACGGTGTAGAAGACCTGGAATCAGCGCTGACCAACCTCGTTGTCACAGCTTTGCGTGGTGAGATTGGTCAAATGGATTTGCGCGAAACTGTTTCGGGTCGCAACAAAATTAACCAAACGCTCCTCCATCAGCTTGATGAAGCAACCGAAAGCTGGGGCGTGAAAATTATGCGGGTTGAAGTGCAAGAACTCGCGCCGTCGAAAACCATTCTGGAGTCTTTAGAACTGGAGCGATCGGCAGAAAGTCGGCGCAAGGCAACCATGTCGGAAACCGAGGGAATGGTAGAATCGATCCGGCGTATTTCTCTCGCTTTACAGAATCAGCCCAATTCTCAAGCGGTGTTACAGTACCTGATCGCCCAGAAATACGTGGATGCCAATGTAAAACTCAGCGAAAGTGACAACTCCAAGATTATCTTCATGGATCCAAAAGCGCTGAACGAAACCCTGGGTGAACTGATCTCAACCGACCAGACCGAAACCGGGCTAAATGGCAATGGCAGTAATCTTTGATTGCTCTGAGTAGTCAACGCGCAGAGCGATCGCGCCATCAACGAGGAGATAGCGATCGTGGCAGATGAATCGCAGCTTAGCCTGCTGAAACAGGGGGTGAGCGTGTGGAATCAATGGCGGCAGGCTCATGGTCATGTGGCTCCAAACCTTGTTGGAGTCAATTTGAGCCATATTGATCTCAGCCATGCTGACTTGGAGTCCGCCGATCTCAGCGGTTCTAATTTTAGTGGTGATAATTTCAGCGGTGCCAATCTGCACAGCGCGAACCTCAGCGGTAGCAACCTCACTGGCGTTCAGATGACGGGTGACGACCTCACCGATGCCGAACTCCGTGGAGCTAACCTCATTGGCGCGAATCTCCGTGGAGCTGACCTCACCGATGCTAACCTCATTGGCGCAAACCTCATCGGCATTGATTTGAGCGATGCTAACCTCACCAACGCCGTTCTACGCAGCGCCAATCTACGGTACGCAAACCTACAGCGTGCCAATTTGACCAACGCTGACTTGACCGATGCCATTCTCAGCGGAGCCAACCTCACCGATGCGGTACTGATTGGGGTTAACCTTGCTGGCGCAGAGACCAGCAACACTAAGTTTCCGCAGGCAAACAGTGTCATAGAATTTACGCAAACCTCGGAAGTTTTAACCGAAGATCGGGTGTCGTGACTCACACAGCGATCGCGACCTACCGAATGCCGAGATAGGTTTCACCCAAATAGCGTGATAAACGCTTGAGCGGGTTTGCCGTTGCTTTGAGCGTTACGTCCTCAGGCGTTGCTACACCTACTAAGGTCGCAAACTCAGCATCAGATAACTCACCGAACTGGTGCTTCTGGAAGGCTTCCACCACGGTGACGAGATCATCGGCAGAGAAGGCAAAGCCATGCTGAGTCGCAAAAGCCGCAACGACGGGAGCGCGTTCGCCTTTCAGCACTTCGGTTTCATCGGCATCTAGCTCAGCTTCACTGCTAATGTTGCCATCACCAACCCCAAGCAAGGTTTCAAGCTGTTGACGGAGCGCTTCGTCTTGGGCAGTCTTTTGCATGAATCGCAATACAGTTGCAGGTGCCATATCAAACGTGCCTCAGGTTGCTGTTCGTCAAGATGCTAGCAAACGTTGATCAAGATGCTGATTAATAAAAGCTGAAGTTTGTGGCGACTCGATCGCAGTACGATAGCAACGTGAGCCATTGCGTGTAGACACACGCCGTTGCAGCCTACCAATCTACAGGTACAGTGCGTAGATACAGTGCGCTGAGTCATTACTGGGCTGGTAGTCTTTTAGTGCGATGCGGTGGCTTGCTTCCTGTGATGACAGCACATCATCGCTTCGCGTGAGATGTGTTGATGCGCTCAACCGTCTCGATCGCAAGCTAAGTTATACATCGCAACGATGACTGATTCAAAACCCAAAGTAGCTGTACTGGACGATGACGAAAACTGGTGCCTTGCCATCCAGCGCTTTTTTAGGGCGAGTTTTGATGTTACGACCTTTACGGATGTCCAGAGTTTTTTGAATTCTCCGCTTGAATCCTACGATCTGGTCATGATCGATTTTACGATCGCGCCTAACCATCGTCATGAAACGGCGACCAACGGCATCGAAATCATTCACCAGTTAAAAACGCAACTCAAGCACCCACCCCTTGCCATTCTCACCTCAGCCTTTATCAGTCGTAGCGATCTCACCCTGGATCACACGTTGAGTATGCAGGCAGATATCGTCATGCCCAAAGATTGCGGGTTAGATGAGATCTTACGAACGGCTCAAGCTCTATTGAGTGCTAAGGATAGTGGATTAAACAAGACCGGAGAAGGAAGGCAAAGCCAGTTAGAGTGAGCAGCATCGATCGCTGGGCGCAGTGTTTGGTGCCGATATTGCGCCCTTTGAAGGATTAGGGCTTGTGTCTGCACCCCTGTATCTGTTTGAGCCATTCTTTGCGGGTAAAGCAGCGGAACATTTGTTGGGAGAAGGAATTCGGTCAATGGCAACGACGGTTGACCGCATGACGCGCCCTTACAGGTCAACGGTTGAGGTTGTTGAACTTATTTAATCCACGATCCTTAACCGTGACGATTCACTTCTTCCTGCAACCAAGTGTCTACAGGCTGTCCATCTTTACGGCGAAGTTCAATGTCTATGACCATGACCTGTCCCGATCCAGGCAGTGCAGGTTTTTGGTGAAACAAAATGTCATAGGTAGCAGGATTCTCATTCCGTTCCTTCAGCCAGTCCTGCACCTTCAGCGTGGCAAAAAACGACTGCCCCTGCTCAAACATGCGGGTGATTTCCATCTGGAGCGTAAACGGATTAAGCCGGGGCATGGTTGAACCTCGTACAGTGTCGCGCTTATTCTAACTGTTAGGCAATGCTGTAGACCATGCTCAAAGCAAATGCCTTGAGACAGACTTGATGAGTTTTGTAACTTTTGCTACTCATTCATCTCAATAGAAGCAGTGTAATGCGGGAGTTGTCAAAGGTCGTGGAGAGTTGATGTGTACTTAACTCCCAGAGAAATGGAGCGGTTAACAATTTTTACAGCAGCAGAAATTGCTCGTCGCCGGAAGGAAAAAGGTCTGAAGCTGAATGTGCCAGAAGCGATCGCCTACATTACCGATGCCATGATTGAAGGCGCACGCGAAGACAAAAGCGTGGCACAGCTCATGTCTGAAGGGGCAATGTTGCTGACGATCGACGATGTGCTGCCCGGTGTGACTGAATTGATTCCGCTGATTCAGGTGGAAGCGCATTTTGCCGATGGCACCAAGCTCATCAGCATTCACCATCCCATTCGTAGCGCTGGAGTTTGATGCGATGACCAATGGTTCAAACTCGTTTCCAGGTGAAGTGTTGTGTGCCCCCGGAACTCTGCAACTCAATGCTGGACGCGCAGCCAAAACGTTAACCGTCGCGAATTTGGGCGATCGTCCCATTCAAGTCGGTTCTCACTACCACTTTTTTGAAGTGAATCGTACCTTGCAGTTCGATCGTGCTGAAGCCTATGGCTTTCGGCTAGATATTCCGGCAGGGACAGCGGTACGGTTTGAACCGGGCGATACCAAAACCGTGGCTCTGGTGGCGATCGGTGGTACTCGCTCTATGCATGGACTTAATAGCCTGGTGAATCAGTCGTTAGATGCGCCTGAGGCAAAAGCAGCGGCGATGGAGCGGGTGCGATCACTGGGCTATAGCACCCGCACAGAGAACGAGTCAGGGGAGAACGGTCATGGAAATTAGTCGAGAGCGCTACGCCGAGTTATTTGGTCCCACAACGGGCGATCGGATTCGGTTAGGAGACACGTCTTTAATCGCGGAAGTCGAGCGAGACACGACTGTTTACGGTGACGAATGCGTCTTTGGCGGTGGCAAAACCTTGCGCGATGGGTTGGGGTTGGCTCCTGGTGTAACCGCCGCCGAGGGTGCCTTGGATCTGGTCATCACCAATGTCGTGCTGATGGATCCGGTGCAGGGCATTGTTAAGACTGACATTGGCATTAAGGATGGTCGAATTATCGGCATTGGCAAAGCGGGTAATCCGGGCGTGATGGATGGTGTGCAGCCCAACCTGGTGATTAGCGCTAATACCGATGTGCGATCGGCGGAAGGGTTGATTGCAACTCCCGGCGGCATTGATTGTCATGTTCATTTTGACAGCGCTGGACTTTGTGCCGAAGCGCTTTCTAGCGGACTCACTACAATGATTGGCGGCGGCTTAGGTCCCGTGACGGTAGGTATCTGTTCCGGCGGGGCATACAACATGGGCTTGATGCTGCAAGCCTCCGAAGGCTTTGCGATGAACTTTGGGTTTCTCGGCAAAGGGAGTTCCAGCCTGCCTGCCAGTTTAGTAGAACAGGTGGAAGGAGGCGCGATCGGACTCAAGATCCACGAAGACTGGGGTGCCATGCCTGCGGTCATCGATACCTGCCTGTCTGTAGCCGATGAGTATGACCTTCAGGTACAGATCCACACCGATACGTTGAACGAGTCGGGCTATGTGGAAGATACGATGGCAGCGATTCGAGGTCGTACCATTCATATGTATCACACCGAAGGCGCAGGCGGTGGGCACGCCCCAGACATTATCAAAGTGGCTGGTTATTCCCATTGCCTGCCATCATCCACCAATCCCACCAATCCTTACACCGTCAACACCTTTGATGAACACCTGGATATGGTGATGGTTTGTCATCACTTGAATCCGAAAGTGCCAGAAGATGTGGCCTTTGCCGAATCACGCATTCGGGCTGAAACGATCGCCGCGGAAGATATCCTGCACGACATGGGTGCCATCAGCATGATGGGTTCCGATAGTCAGGGGATGGGTCGCATTGGTGAAGTCATCTGTCGCACCTGGCAGTTGGCATCCAAGATGAAAGACCAACGGGGAACATTGCCAGAAGATCATGAGCGCAACGATAACCAGCGCATTCTACGGTATCTGGCAAAATATACCATCAACCCAGCAAAAACCTGTGGCATTGATGCTCATGTCGGTTCCATTGAACCGGGCAAAGTGGCAGACATTGTGCTGTGGCAACCAGGCTTTTTTGGCATCAAGCCAGAACTCATTATCAAAGGTGGTTTCATTGCCTGGTCGCCGATGGGTGAATCCAACGCCTCGCTGATGACCTGTGAACCCATTCTCTATCGCCCTCAATGGGGCAGTTTTGGCAGTGCGAAGCAATCCACTTCCTTTTGCTTTGTCACTCAAACAGCATTGGAGCATGGGTTGCCCGACAAGTTGAAGCTACGTAAGCAACTGCTGCCTGTGGAAGGGACGCGATCGCTCAGTAAAGCCGATATGCTCCATAACAACGCCTGCCCTGAGATTGAAGTGGATCCAGACACGTTTCAGGTGCGGGTGGATGGTGAGATTGCCACCTGTGAACCCGTTTCACGAGTACCACTCGGTCGGCTGTATATGTTTCGGTAAACCTAGATTGCAGGCAAAAACGATGCAAAAATCAGTGGCGCGTTTGGGGGTAGGCGGTCCCGTTGGCAGTGGTAAAACAGCGCTGCTCGAACGGTTAGTGCCATTGTTGATGCAGCAGGGCATTGAAGTTGCCGTTGTCACCAATGATTTATTAACACAGGAAGATGCCGATCGCCTCAAGCGGAAAGGCTTTTTGCCTAGCGATCGCATCATTGGTGTGGAAACGGGCAGTTGCCCTCATACCGCCATTCGTGAAGATCCCACCATGAACTTGCTGGCAATTCGCAACCTGGAGCGATCGTTCCCTGAACTCGACCTCGTATTTGTGGAAAGTGGTGGTGATAATCTCGCCTCAACCTTCAGCTATGACTTAATCGATGCCTATATCTTTGTGCTGGATGTGGGTGCAGGTGATGACATTCCCCGTAAAAACGGTCCGGGTTTTATGCAAGCAGATTTAGTGGTAATCAACAAAATTGATCTTGCTCCCTATGTGGAAGCCGATCTAGACCTGATTCATCGTGAAGCCACCGAACGCCGACAGGGTAAACCGATCGCCTATACCAACTGCAAAACGGGTGAAGGGTTGGATCAGGTGATGCAGTTCATTTTTGACAAGTTATTGTTTCGACCAGTCACCACTTTAGTAAAAATGTAGTAAAAATGTCTTAGTTTTGTGCTTAAATTTTAAGTGTTACGCTTTGAAGCCGCTAATGACTGATAGCCAGAAACCTGGTCTCTTTGGAATTAATTACTCAAACCGAGATTTTACCCAAAAAGAGGTTTGGGGTAAGAACCAATTTAATTCATCGTTTCCGGCAGCTTTGGCAGTATTTTTAGAGTGCCAAGGATTTGAGAACGTTTATCTCAAGCTTGATCGGAACCTTGAAACTTATCACAGCAGCGTTAGCACTACAGTTCTCTATGGACTTGATGTAGCCTCTGAAAATATTTTTTATGCATTTGAAAGTCAATATTCACCATTTCAGCAGCTAGTAACAGGCGATTTTCCAAGAATTGATTTGGTAACACTAAGTAGAATAGACAAGTCTTGTTTGAAAGGAATTGAGATTAAGTTAACAGCACTTCCAGACCACACAACCTGCAATCTAGGAGATGAGAAATTTGGCAGCGAGCTAGTTATTAGACCCGACACAATTGTTTATTTGGCTTGCAGTATCGCCAAACACTTTCAAGACAGTTTAGAGAACTTGGTTGCTTTAATTGGAGATGGCTTTGATGCAATTGAAGATTGGAAGGAAGGGGTAAACATTCTTTCTTCTGTGTCCAAAATAAGTGCTGCCATTGACAGGATAATGCTTTCTATTCTTGATGAGCAAGAACCTTTAGTAATGCAACCAGTGTGGAAAACAGAAGGTAAAAGCCCTAAACTTGCAGAGAATTGCCTAGATGTTTTTGTATGGAGCAATCTAGCTTTTGCTCAACTGTTCTTGAATGTTGCGAGGAGAGAAATAACCATACAGAAAAAGATAAGTCGTCAAGTAAGAACCGTTGTTTGGCTTTTTAAGATGCTCTACGACTTTAGCTTAAATGGTCAAATAAATCATAGTGTAGTCATTGATGGACTATCATACGACAATGATAATGATAAAGCTTTTGCTGTGAGTGGAAGGTTAACACATAAGTACATGAAGAGCGACATCTTGACACGTCCAAGAATTACCAAAACGCAAATAAAAGAAATTATTCTTGGTGGAGGACAAAATTTATTAAGTCCTGAAAGACGATTTGATGCAATCATTTTTAATTCGCCTGATCTTTTTGAGTAACTATGAGAGCGATTGATTTATTTTCTGGATGTGGAGGACTTTCATTAGGGTTTGAAACAGCAGGGTTTGAAGTTGTTTCAGCTTTTGATAAATGGAAAGATGCCTGTGATGTTTACACGGCTAACTTTACTCATCCTGTTTTTCAAGTTGATCTGTCACACGTTGAAGATGTAGGAAAGTTCAAAGAATGGAAGCCAGAGATAATTATCGGTAGTCCCCCCTGTCAAGACTTTTCAAGTGCGGGGAAAAGAGACGAATCTCTTGGGCACGCAGATTTAACAATTGCGTACGCAAAAATAGTTTCTACAGTAAAGCCTGAATGGTTTTTGATGGAGAATGTTGAGCGGATACGAAAAAGTCGAGTACTGCAAGAAGCTTTTTCAATACTTAAAAAAAGCGGCTATGGATTGAGTTCTGTTGTTTTAGATGCTAGCTATTGCGGTGTTCCTCAAACTCGAAAGAGATTTATCCTTATAGGGCATTTATATTCAAATGATGGATTTATTGATGAGTACTGCGCTAAGAATCAAGCTGATATTCCAATGACGGTTTACGACTATTTAGGCGCAAAGTTAGGCTGTGAGTTCTATTATCGGCATCCGAGAAGCTATGCAAGAAGGGGGATTTTCAGTATTTATGAACCTAGTCCAACGATTCGAGGTGTAAATAGACCAATTCCCAAAAATTACAAGAGGCATGAAGGAGACCCTTGTGATCCAAAAGAGGCTCGTCCTTTGACGACGAAAGAAAGAAGCTATCTCCAGACTTTTCCAGAAAGTTTCAAATGGTCTGGGACGAAAACATCTATAGAACAGATGATTGGTAACGCGGTGCCTGTTAAACTTGGACAATATATTGCAGACTGCATCTTTCAGTATATGAGAGATGGCAGTAGTGAGAAAAGAGGCATCGTCAAGAAACAGTTAGAGCTTTTTGAAATGATGCATACATGAAACTCCAAGTAAATTTGATAATTATGAGATAAATATATAAATTTTTTGAGAAGACTAAAAACGGCGGTAGGCATGGTTGCTGAACTGATCAATCCATCCATGAATCCATCCCTGGTTGCGCTCGATCGTGCATCCTCCCATCAACTTTCTGTACGAATTGGGCTGGATCGTAACCATCAATCCTTTGTGCAGCGTCAGTATGCTACCTATCCCTTCAGACTCTCACGGGCGCTGCGGCTTGATCCTACTGATCCTCATCGCACCTACCTTTACATCATGAATTCCTCACCAGGTCTGCTGGCGGGTGATGTGTTTCAGATTAGTGTGCGATTGCTCGATCGTACGGCTCTTTATCTCACCGACCAGTCGGCAACCAAGGTGCATCAGATGGCAGCGGATTACTGTGCCCGTATTCACTACGAGGTTGAAATTGGTTCGGGTGCCAGTCTGGAGTACGCTCCAGAACCCATCATTCTGTACCGCGATGCAAATTTGAAACAAACGATGCGAGTGACACTGGCACCGACAGGAAGCCTTTTTCTCAGCGACATGATGGTTCCGGGTCGGTTAGCGAGAGGCGAGTGCTTTCACTTCCATCATTATATCAATCGCTTAAATGTCTATACACCCGATGGAAATCTGATTTTTGCTGATGCGATGCAGCTAAAGGGAAATGGTCAGCAGCATCTAAGCCCTCTTTTTGCGTCTCAACCCATTCTTGCCAGCATCATTCTGGTGTTGCCTGATGGAGATTTACACACGCTAAGTCTGGAGTTAGAGCAGTTTGCTCAGACACAAACCGATGTGATGGTTGCCAGTTCTCTCTTACCGAACTGTAATGGCTTTCTGGTACGAGTGATGGCATCAAATGTGCCGATCGCCAAGGCTTACATCAACCATGCACTCACGAAAATGCGTCAGCTAAACGGTCAGCCTGCTTTACCAGAGGTGCCCAAATGACCATCCTGGCAGAAACTTATTTAGGCAATCACGAGACTGACCCTGAGTTGCAGCAGCAAGTGATGCAAGCGCGACACGCAGGAGACTTGTTAGAGGTTTATCTACAGCCAGACGATCGCGCCAAAGGTCGCATTCATGCCCATTCCACCGATGGCATTGAGCTTGGCATCTTGAAAAGCCGCGATCGTGCCTTGAGTGCAGGCGATGTGTTTGTCACTCAATCAAACCAACTGTTGTTAATCCATCTTCATGCCCAGACCGTGATGGTTCTGAGCTTTCAAGGTGATGCAACGGGTCATGCGATCGATCTCATTTATCTGGGTCATGTGTTGGGAAATCATCATTGGTCAATTCTGATGCAGGACGATCGCATCTATGTGGAAATGGCGGCTGATCGAGCGTTGATGGAAGCTACTGTAAGAGCCGTTCCTATTCCAGGGTTGTGCATTGATTATGAGGTGCGATCGCCAAATGCACCCATGCAGTTTTCGTCCCATTCTCATCATTGAGGCAAATGACCTACCATGATTGATTCTCGGCTTGCCCTGATGCAACTGTCTGACTCCTTTTTTCCATCAGGCTCCTTTACGCTGTCTCATGGGTTAGAAAGCCTCGTACAAACGCACCAAATTCGCACGGTTCAGGATGTGGAAACGTTTCTGCACCTGCTCTTACACAACAAAGTTGGTAGCTCCGATCTGGTGGCTCTAATCCATGTGTATCGCGCCAGTGTCGCCAACGACTTCAACGAAATCTGCCGAGCCGATGCCTACCTCTATGCTCAAACCCTCATTCAAACCACCCGTGAAGCCCAACGTCGCAGCGGACAGGCGCTATTGATGGTGGCGCGATCGACCTGGCAAGATCCACAACTAGAGGCATTACAGAACGCCATTGATGCCCAGCAAATGGTCGGCTTACATCCGATCGTCTTTGCTGTGGTGGGGCGTGCTGTCCACTTGAGCGAGAGTGACACCAGCCTTGCCTTTCTCCACAGTTTTGTCACAGGAGTCGTGGGAGCCGCCATTCGCCTGGGCATTTTGGGGCACCTGGGCGCACAGGTTCTTCTCGTCAGGATGGCAGCAGAAATCGAAGCCATTGCTACCCAAACGCCAGCGCCCTTAGAGGAAATGTGGTCGTGTACGCCTGCGATCGACATCGCTCAAATGTCGCACCAACGCCTCAGCAGCAGGCAGTTTGCGACGTAATATCAATGGGCAGTACAAGATTCGAACTTGTAACATCCTGCTTGTAAGGCAGGCGCTCTACCGTTGAGCTAACCGCCCGAAGGGGTGTGCTTTGGGCACAGTTATTTATAGTAACAGATACCGCACCTTTAATGGCTATCCTTCCCCAACCGTATCAAACATTTTTAAAACCACTAGACGATGAATTTGCTCCAAAACCTTCAGCCAGTGCATTTGTACCTGCTACGATGCTGATAGCGTTGTCTGCCTGTCTCTATCATGCCTTCTGGTCGGACGCACGACAGTATTACCCTTTGGAGTTTGCCGCTGCTTGCTGGGTTAACCTTCGCCAGCACCCAAAGCAGTAGCCTGACGCTTTGTGTCTCTGGCAGCTACCTCTTTAGTGGGCTGATGTTTGGTCCTGATTTGGATGTATATTCGCACCAGTACAAACGCTGGGGGCTGTTGCGCTGGATCTGGTTGCCCTATCGGCGTAGTCTGCGTCATCGATCGTTCTGGTCACATGGTCCGATCGCAGGCACGATCGTGCGAGTGGCTTACCTGCTCATTTGGGTTGTGCTATTCAGTAGTGGGGGCATTGTTGTAGGTGCGGTTGTCGTTCAACTTGCAGGCAAAACGAATGATTGGTTCGTTCTCGCCCAGCAATGGTGGAGCCATAGTCTTATGGTTTTGGGACAGTTGCCTTTGCAACATCCAACTGAAACGATCGCGATCGCTCTGGGGCTTGAACTTGGCGCACTCAGCCATTCGTTGAGTGATTGGCTGGTATCAACCTACCGACGCGCTATGAACCGACGCGTTAAAAAAGTCTCTCCGTCAATCAAACAGATACTACCACCCAACCTTGCATCACCATCAGAGAACACGGCAGCACAACATCCTCCTTTCTTAGGGCGATCGTCCCCTCCACCGCAACCACAGGTTCGCCGCGAAGCTCAACTGCCACCTTTTGGAGGTAAGGGGAGAGGAGAGAGGAGTGAGAAGTAAGGGATCGGGAAAAGTGGGGGAATGAGCTTGAACTTTTAGTGATGAACAACGCCTTTGTCCGCTGATCGCTAAAGTAAAGCAAGGTCAATTAGTTCTGGTGTTGCATGTCTATTTCTGAGCCATCTTCTGAGCCGTTAGAGCCGCAAGCCGCCATGCTGGAAGCCGTGCAGCAGTTAATCGCTGTGGTGGCACAGTTGCGATCGCCCGATGGCGGTTGTCCGTGGGATTTAGCCCAAACGCCCACCAGCCTGATTCCCTATGTGATCGAGGAGGCATACGAGACAGTGGATGCCATTCAAACGGGTGACACGAAAGCGGTGTGTGAAGAACTGGGCGACTTGCTGTTGCAGGTTGTGCTTCAGGCTCAGATTGCCAGCGAAACCAGGCAGTTTAGCCTCACAGAAGTGGCTCAAGGCATTAGCGAGAAGCTCATTCGTCGCCATCCGCATGTGTTTGGGGATGTCACGGTCGAGACAGTGGATGACGTGCATCGCAACTGGGAGCAAATCAAGGCGATCGAGAAGGGCGAAGATCCCACTACTACACCACCGTTGAGCCAGAAGCTGAGCCGTTATGCCCGATCGCTCCCGCCTTTAATGGCAGGCATGAAAATCTCGCGTAAAGCAGCAGAAGCGGGCTTTGAATGGGAGGCGATCGACGGCGTGTGGGCAAAGTTTCAAGAAGAACTCGCTGAATTTAAGGAAGCACTGGCTGAACACGACAAAGCGAATCAGGAAGCAGAACTGGGCGATCTCCTGTTCACCATCATCAACCTTGCCCGCTGGTATGATTTAGACCCCAGTGCTGCCCTACAAGGCACCAATCAACGCTTTATCCAACGCCTTGAGCAAATGGAAGCGATTGCCGATCGTCCTCTTGCTGATTACAGCTTGGAGCAGTTAGAACAACTTTGGCAGCAGGCGAAAGCGCGGTTGAGAGGGCAAGCAAGGGAGGCAAGGGAACCAGACTGAGCAATGCAAGATTCGTTTCCCTTTTCCCCTTTCCCCTATGTCTAAGCAACGCCTCGATCTCTTACTCGTCGAACGTGACCTTTGCGATACGCGGCAGAAGGCACAGAGTTTGATTCGGGCGGGTGAGGTGATGGTAAATCAGCAAGTGGTGGATAAGCCTGGGACAGAAATTGATGTGCAGGCAACGATTCAGGTCAAGCAACGATCGCCCTACGTTTCCAGGGGTGGTGAGAAGTTGGCAAAGGCGATCGCGCACTTTGCGATTCCAGTCACCGATCGCGTCTGTTTGGATGGCGGGATTTCGACGGGTGGCTTTACAGATTGTTTGCTGCAAGCAGGGGCAAAGCACGTCTACGGAATCGATGTGGGTTATGGACAGGTTGCCTGGAGTTTGCGGCAAGATCCGCGAGTCACATTGAGAGAACGCACAAATTTGCGCCACCTTACCCCAGAAGATCTGTATCACGTTGAAGATCCCGTACCTGATCTGGGCGTGGTTGATGTGTCGTTTATCTCACTGGCAAAAGTGGTGTCTGCCCTGTGGCACCTGCTTCGATCGCCCCGTGAGGTCGTCTTGCTGGTCAAGCCTCAGTTTGAAGTGGGACGATCGCTCGTAGGCAAAAACGGCGTAGTCCGCGATCCTCAAGATCAGGCGATGGCAATTTTACAAGTTCTGGAAGCGGCACAAGCACTGGGCTGGTATTATCACGGTGTCACCTGGTCGCCTTTGCTGGGTCCCGCTGGTAATATTGAATATTTGCTGTGGCTGAAGGATGTTGAGCGATCGTCACCGACATCCAAATTGGAAGAACAGCATGATTTTGATGGGGCGATCGCCGCTCAAACCGCTCAAGATCAGATACTTATTCCTGATTTGAACGCCTTGAAGCAGGTGGCTTTGATAGCACAACAGACATTCATTCGTTGATGACTGCCTGAGTAAGTCAACCATCTAAACTGTTTTCGCTAGCGTTATTTATAAGGGCTGTTTCATTCTAGGGAGCGAGTGTAATTGGCAACGGCTTTATAGCGGCTGAAGCGGACGAATGATCTGTGAATAGCGAAGGAAGACATCTATTTCATTCATTTGCTATCCGTTGCCAGCATTTTAGCAGCAGAATGAAATATCCCTGTTATTCCTGCTTACTAAAAAACTGCCGAACAGTTTTTGCCAACGAGAAATGGGCAGCCAGAGCGACAAACAGTAGATTAACAAAAATAGTTGAAAAGGCATCAATTACCAATCCAGAATGGGTTGGGTAAAACCGATTCATAGGAAAGTCTTTGTAATATTCTCTCGGATATAATTTTGGTAAATCATGGCTACCGTGAAGTATGAAATGGTAGACCATTCTTGAGCCATCACTACTAAGTAAAACCGCTACAAAGCCAGCCCAAAAAAGAATGCCAAGCCACCGTCCATATTTTTTCCGTCGCTGTAATCCCCACAAACCAACGATTGCCAATGTTAAGTAAACAACCGCAAAGATTAGCTCAAGAAGTCTTTGAGTTAGACCAATTGGGCACGCTTCAGAGGCAGAGATTGGACAAAGCTGGAAGGAGATAACAACTGCTCTTAAACTCAATAACACCGTGAAAAGTAGAAGGATTTGCGTTATCCAAACACTTGCGGGACGGCGGCGGCTCATGAATGCGATCGATGAAGGGGATCATGCCACATCAGCTTAACCGACTGACTGCCTCGCTATTCCTTTTCTTCACGAAACAATTAACCCATCCTTGACGTGAATGGTACGGTTTGTCTGTGCGGCAATATCGGGTTCATGAGTAACGATGACGATCGTGATCCCCTGTTGATTCAAATCCGTCATCAAATCCATCACTTCTTGAGAAGTGCGGCTATCGAGCGCTCCTGTTGGTTCGTCTGCCAATACGAGTGCTGGACGGTTCACCAGCGCACGGGCGATCGCCACTCGCTGCTGTTGCCCACCCGATAGTTGATTGGGACGGTTTGACAATCGTTCCGCTAATCCCACTCTGGTCAGCGCTTCCATTGCCCGCTTTTGGCGTTGTGGTTTTGAGACGCTAGCATACACCATCGGCAGCATCACATTATCTAGTGCGGTCGATCGCGGCAGCAGGTTAAATTGCTGAAACACAAAGCCAATCCGTTGATTGCGAATAAATGCCAGTTCATCGTTGTTCAATGTCGTGAGGTTTCGACCTTCCAAAAGGTAATGCCCACCGCTGGGGCGATCGAGACACCCAATGATATTCATCAACGTGGATTTGCCAGAACCCGAAACGCCCATGATGGCAACGTATTCCCCTTCTTCAATCGTCAAATCAATGCCCTTCAATACAGGCACATCAATATCACCTAATCGGTAGGTTTTAGTGATGTTTTCCATCCAGATCATCGTTGCCATAGGGGAAGAGAGGGGGGAGGAGTAAAAGTTTTGAGTTTTGAGTTGCGAGTTAAATTCTGCTTTCTACTTTCTAACAACTATCTTTATTCCGCCCTTGCAACGGTTTGTAGGACTGTCTGGGCTACCAACCAGATTTATATTGTGCCGATCGCTTGAATTGCCAGCGTTAAAAACTGCTTTGCGCGATCAATCTGTTCTGTGGCTTGGTCAATTGTGACGGCGTTCAGTTGTCCACAGTCACCAGTAGTGCGGAGTTCTTGCGCCTCAATCAGAAAGCGGTGAAAGTCAGGAGGAACTCGCTGCGTCTTTGCAAATTCCCGTCCGAAAGCGGCAATGACGGCTGAATGCTTGGAAAATGACAGTTCTTCACCTTCTAGAAAGGCTTCGGCGATGTAGAACATGCTGTAATAGGCGCGAGACGTGGCATAGTCTGGATAATTGTTGCTGAGTAACAGGTTTGCAGCGTCTAAACTTTGTTGGGCTTTAAGGAGAAGTTCTCGTTGTTCGTCGGTCATATGGGAACGCCTTCCCTACGAATATTGCGGAGGAGGGAGCCGTTGCGGGTTTGGTAGTGAGTTTCGTCCATGAAGAGGCAGCTAATCACTACTTCATAGCGAAGGGAGAGGGCGGCGATCGCTTGACCAGTCCGTTTAATTTCTTCACCAGGATTGACGGGAGACTTGAGCACCACCAGCACATCAATGTCCGAGTCTGGTTCAGCATCACCACGAGCCTGAGAGCCGAAGAGTGTAAGGTGAAGCAGACGATCGCCGTAAAGTTCAGCGAGAGACTGTTTGAGCTGGATCAAGATGGGTTGGAGGGTGGAGTTCATGGGAGAAGATTGCGCTCAAATATTGGTTCGATTGGTAGCGGGGCGATTGCGTTCATTCTCTGTGGTTACAAGCTCTTAAAGCACCACTCATCCTCGATTCTAGGCAACCTAACAACTCTCTTACTCACTTCTTAGCGCTGCGATCGGGTCAAGTTGTGCAGCATTTCGAGCGGGGATTACGCCTGCAACAAGTCCGATGGCGAAGGAAAGCCCAAAACCTGCGACGATCGACAAAACGGAGATGACAAAGGGAAATTTGAAGAGGGTGGAGGCACTGAAAGCGATGCTAACGCCTAAGCCAACGCCGATCGCGCCGCCTGCGATCGACACCATCACAGCTTCGGTCAAAAACTGGCTCAAGATCGCGTTATTGGTTGCTCCAACAGCTTTGCGGACACCGATTTCGCGGGTGCGTTCCACCACAGAAACGAGCATGATATTGGCAATGCCGATGCCACCGACGACGAGAGAAATGCCGGCGATCGCGCTCACCATCACGGTAAACAACCCCACAATATTGCTGAAGGCATTGATGATATCCGCTTGATTGGTAATGCGAAAATCGTCCTGTTGGGGTGGGTAAATGTTGTGCCGAATCCGCAAGAGGTTCGTGACTTGAAACTGGGCAGCATCCAGTGTCGCTGCATCTTTTGCCTGTACCCAAAAGCCACTCACTGCCGTACCATTGAGAGAGTTATTGCCCACAATCCGAGCCGACATATTGGTGAGGGGAATGTAGATGCGATCGTCCTGGTCTTGCCCACCCACAGAGCCTTTTGACTCCATCACGCCAATGACGTTGTAAAGCTCGTTCTGTACACGAATCTGAGCACCGATCGCATTCCCGTTAGCGCCAAAAAAATCGTTTCGAATGGTACTGCCGATCACAGCAACGGGTCTGGCACTGTCCAGGTCTGCTTGGCTAAAAAACTGTCCCTCTTGCGGATGAACATTCTTAACATCGGGATAGCTCAAATCTGTGCCCAGAAGCGTTGTTGAGTCGTTTTGCCCTTCATAGACAATCTGTACACCGCGCTGCAAATAGGCAGTGACACCCTGCGCGGCTGGAGCCTGTTTGGCGATCGCCTTTGCATCTTCCCAGGTCACGGTCGAAGCGGTTCCTGTCCCCTGGCTGATGCCGCCTGTGCGTGCCACCCCTGTTAGAACCAGAATCACGTTTGTACCCAGCGCCTGGATTTGCTGCTCTGTCGCTTTTTGCACCCCCTGCCCAACCGAAGTAACTGTGATCACCGAAGCAATGCCAATAATCACGCCTAGCATCGTCAGTCCGGTGCGAAGCCGATTACTCCACAGCGCCTCCAACGACATGGTGAGCACTTCCAGCAACGAAACGCTGGTGGGATGAATACGCGTAAGCTGTGCCATAAAACTTCTCCTAACGCTGAGGTGCGCCACCACCAGCACCACCGGGACCACCTGTACCGCCGCCACCACGTCCACCACCACCCATCCCAGGGAAGAGAGAAGGCGTTCTCGATTGAGGACGATCGCCCTGTGGGAAACTCGTCAAAACCCGGTCTCCTTCTTGTAGCCCAGAAAGCACCACCGTTTTACCATCATCCGTTGATATGCTTGTTGTAATGGGGCGAAACTCAGGACGACGATTCCCCTGTTGACCGCTAATGACCTGTACCCCGCTTGTGCCATCTTGACGAACGATCGCCACCGTCGGTACAACCACGACATCGCTCAACGTGCCGACCTTGAAATTGACGCTGGCATTCATCCCAGAGCGCAGAAGGTTTTCAGAATCAGAAACAGACGATTTCACTTCAAAACTGGTCACATTCTGCGTCACCGTTGACTGAGCTGCCACCTGAATCACTTTGCCTGCAAACGTCTTACCGGGGTAAGCATCCACCGTAATTTCGACCGACTGCCCCACCTTGATTTGAGCAATGTTTGCCTCAGCCACGTTTGCTGAAATTTGATTGGTCGAAGCCAGAGCCACGATCGAAGCAGACGCAGAAGACGCAGAACTACCCGCTGTTGAAGGAGTGACAAAGGCACCGGGATCAGCGTATTTTTTGGTCACAACGCCACTAAAAGGCGCGCGAATAATGGTGTCGTTGATGTCTGCTTGAATGGTTTCTACCGCCCCTTGCGCGCTCAGAACCTGGGCACGAGCGGTCGCAACATCTTCCGAGCGAGACCCTACCTTCTGTAAATCCAACGCCTGCTGCGATTTCCGCACCTGTGCCGCTGCTTGATCACGGCTTGCACGAGACGTAATGAGATCTCGCTGCGCCAGTGCTCCATCCTTAAAAAGCTGCTGGTTTTGCTCAAATGTCGATTCTGCTGAGGCTAACGCTGCTCTATCGTTTGCCACTTGCGCGGCAGCCTGGGCAATATCTTGAGGGCGATTCCCAGCGATGATCTTAGCGAGGTTTGCCTGTGCCTGCGCCAGTTGCCCTCTCGCCTGGGTGTATTGCCCTTGCAGGTTAGACGCGTCCATATAGGCAAGAATCTGCCCTTCCCGCACTCGATCGCCCTCTTGAACCAACAGTTGCTTCAAAATGCCTGATGATTTAGGACTCACATTCGCCGATCGCTCTGGTAGCACAGAGCCATTGGCTGAAATGGTCACGGGTAACGTTTGACGCTCTACCGTAGCGGTTTGGACTTGTCGTCTCAGTTCCCGTCGTTGCGCCGCCGCCATTTGATTAAAGGCAACGTACCCACCACCCAGGATGAGAGCCACCACCACCAATCCTGCCGCCCATTTTGGTATTCCACGTTTGACCAGATCTTTCACAAGTTTGCTCTCCCCATCTAGCCGTTGTGCGCGCTGCTCAAAACTTAAGAGGCTGAAGTCAATCGTCTCAGACAGCCAACCGACGAGCGATCGCAGCTTCAGCAACCATTCATATCTCTCTTAGACTCTATTACCAAAGCCAAGGTTCAACCAGCGACTTTACTCCAGAGTTGGAACACTTACTTAAGTCCGATCGACTGCCTCACGACTCCTACTGAAGTCCGATGCTGTGAATGCCGGACTCAGGTGTCTGAATCGTTCCCTTATGCTGACAACTTCATGACAGCACCAAACCCTATCACAGTCGATTGCACAACGCTGCCTGCGACTCTCTCACCATGAGCCTCTGACAGACAGGTACCCAGCACCCTATGCAACACAGCCCTATGCAACATAGATATAGATACAGGCTGAGCGCGATCGCTTGCGGCACAGTAGTCGATCGCGCCACCAATTTCAAACGCATCGTAGCAGCGCAACAATCTAAGCGGCTCAGTCGTTTCAGCGCTTAACCCAAAAAAGCGTGAGGTAGCCAGCATTTTGTGAAGGGCATACCTGACAATGACTGCCGCACAATCTCTTTAGAAGCCCAGTTTGCCTACACGCGCTCGTTTAGCAAGGCAGAAAACCGCTTATCTTGCCGCAGGGCATCAAAATCGGAGTTGGTGCGAGCAATTTCGCGATACTCGTCTGGGTTTAGCTCTACGGCAAGCTGCAAATGTTCAAGCGCCAGATCAAGGTTCCCTTGAAGTGCGTAACAGCAAGCTTTGTTGTAGAGCGTATGCGGACTGTTGGGTCTCAGTTGCAGGGCTTTGTCGTAACTTGTGAGTGCCGCCTCTAAATGCCCTAAGTGGTAGAGCGCATTCCCTCGATTCGTCCAGGCTTCCTCAAAATCGGGTCTAAACTCCAGCGCTTTGTCATAGCTGGCGACCACTTTTTCAATGCGATCGAGTTTCCGTAACGCTAAGGCACGGTTATACCATGCCCAGTAGTAATCGGGCTTAAACTCGATCGCACGATCGTAGCTCAGCACAGCATCGTCGTACTGACCCAGATTGCGCAGGGAGATGCCCCGGTTATACCAGGCCCAGTAATAGCTCGGTCTAAATTTGATGGCCAGATCGTAGCTGGCGATCGCCTCGTCGTAGCGCTGCAAGTCGTCCAAAGCGCTGCCTCGGTTATTCCAGGCTTCTGGAAAACCCGGTTCATAGTCAAGCGCTTGGTCATAACTGGCGATCGCGGCTTCGTAGCGCCCCAAATGATACAGCGCATTACCTCGGTTATACCAGGCATCGGGGTTGTCGGGCTGGAGTTGGAGCGTGCGATCGTAGCTGGCAACAGCAGCGCCAAAATCCTTCTGCTTATTCAGATAAAGCCCTTTCTGGAAAAAGAAGGCAGCTTCCACATCCTGAACGTGGCTCATAAGTCCAGTATCTCAATGATTTCTTATGCTCAATATGCCCAGGAGAGGCTGTAGAGCAACAGGGGCATAAGCCATTGTTTTAGCCGAAATACGTCAGTCCTGATCCATTTCCAGCAGCTTATCCTGCTCATAAAACAATACACCCTCAAGCTCTCCATACTGCATACAACTACCACAGCAATGCTCATAAAGTTCAGTACCCAGACCTTTGCTTCCCTTTTCTTGCGGCTCCATACTCATAACGCTCGACTCTCTTGCAATAGGCAAGTTGACTAGAATGCTTTTGGGGTGCCCAGGCTCTAAAGATACTGACTACGGCGATCGCCACGCGAAGTTTTGCGGATGGCTCATTGATAGGTTAGCCTTTAGCAAAAGCAAAAGGTCTTTTTTTTTGTGAAGATACGGTGGAGACTCAGGCGATAAAGTGAACCTGCGTCTATGATTACGGAGATCGAGTTTGACCTGTGCATTACCAACTCACCCATAGGAGACTGACGCAAGACAAGCCACGAGACTGTTCAGTTTGACACCCCTCTATTAACTGACAAAGTGTGAGGAGATTTCTAGAAAAGAATCTACCCGCTAGCTTTGACTCCTCTCAGTCAGCTTGCACCCTGAGCGAAGTCAAAGGGTAAGATTTTTGCCGGAAATCACCTCAGGAGTGAGAATTAAATAAAATCGAGCTTTGGTACGGCGGGTTGACCGGAGTTGCCTGCTCCATTGAGGGGTTGCTGTTAAACCCGTCCGTCAGTTTTCGGAAATTATTTAATCCACGAGCCTAAGTAGCAAAGGGTGAGCAGCAGAAAGATAAGTGGCAAAAAGTAAGTGCAATAAGCACGTAACAAGCACAGCAAGCACCATGAGCGGTGAGTGGCAAGAGCGGTTTTTCTTACCTGGACACTTGAAAAGTATGGGACACACGGTTCCTCACAAGCAATGCAACCACCTACTTCAGCCGCTGGCCGGTCTTGCCATGCTGTCGTTGATGCTGGTTATGGCTCCTTGCACAGCAACTGCACAGGTGAATAGTCGTCCAACGTCTGCTTCAGTCAACTCAAATACTGACGCTACTAACGCTGTTGAGTTCAACGATGCTTACACGCTGGCTCCGGGCGATCGGATTCGCATTGATGTCTTCAAAGTGACTCAGTACAGTGGTGAAAACCAGGTTTTAGTGGATGGCACTTTAAACCTACCCCAAGTAGGGTACGTATCCGTTCAAGGGTTGACTTTAAAGGAAGCCGCACAAGCCGTCTCAGCACAGTACGCCAGCATCCTCAGATACCCGTTTGTCACGGTTAGTTTGCTCGCGCCCGCAGCCGTCAAAGTGGGTATTGCGGGCGAAGTTAACCGTCCCGGTTCTTATACCATTCCATCTAGCGATGGCGGCTCTCAGTCATCATCACAATTGCCAACCGTCACGCGTGCCATTCAACTGGCAGGCGGCATTACGCAAATCGCCGATCTACGTAAAGTAGAGGTGCGTCGCTCCTTGCGCTCAGGGGACAGTCGCGTCATTAAGGTCGATCTGTGGGACTTTCTTCAAACAGGCAACCTTCGGCGCGATATTACCCTCCGTAGCGGTGACAGCATTTATATCCCCACCGTCACGCAGACCAATTTGGCAGAGTCTGTTCAACTGTCAGCCGCGAGTTTTGCCGCTGACAAAAGCGTACCGCTCAATATTGCGATCGTCGGAGAAGTCTATCGCCCTGGGCCCTATACTGTAACAGCCTCTGCCAAAACTGGTGCGGCTGGTGAAACTGGTCAATCAGGTGGGGGTGGAGGTGAACGCCCCCCAACTATTACACGCGCCATTCAGGTGGCGGGTGGTATCAAACCCCAAGCCGATGTTCGTCGGATTCAAGTGCGCCGACTTGCCCGCAATGGGGCTGAACAAATCATCAGCATCAACCTTTGGCAGCTTTTGCAGTCGGGTGATCTTAGCCAAGATCTGATTTTGCAAGACCGGGATACGGTTGTCATTCCAACAGCTACAGCACTCTCCGCCGCAGAATCAACCCAAATTGCGGCGGCTAGTTTTTCGCCCGACAGTATCCGCGTGAATGTCGTGGGCGAGGTCAAACAGCCAGGTGTGGTTAAGGTACCTCCCAATACGCCCCTCAATCAAGCCTTACTGGCGGCAGGTGGTTTTAATATTCGTGCCAGACAAAAAAATGTTGACTTAATTCGGCTCAATACAGATGGCACTGTGACTCGGCGAACGATCGCCGTAGATTTTGCTCGAGGGTTAGACGAGCAAGGCAATCCCGCACTCCGTAACGATGATATCGTGGTCGTCAACCGTTCTGCACTGACGGTCTTCTCTGACAACTTAGGCTCGGTGCTGAATCCTGTGAATGGCTTTCTTTCTGTGTTCAGCATCTTTAGGATTTTTACTCAATAGAACAATCTCACTCAACAGAGTTGTTAAGGAGTCAATCTGTGTCATATTTGCATCAAAGTTACCTTTCATTCGCAAGATAATCACAGCCAAATTACCATTCAGCAAGAAAGCAATCTCTTGCAGCATTATCGGTTAGCAAGTGTGTAGAGATCATCAAAATGGAGCATGAACAAACTTCTCAATTAATAGTATCCGCAGAGAATGGCAGGCGCTTTCAATGGTTGCCGTCAACCAATTCATCCCGTGCGGATGATGCGGACGAAGGGGGATTAAATCTGGGGCAAGTGATCGCTACTTTGCGCCGCAGAATTCTTATCATCGCTGGCGTAGCAACCGTTGTTACGTCACTTGCCTTACTGAAGGCTTTGACCAGTAAACCGCTCTATCAGTCTAGCTTTGAGATTTTAACCAAGCCTGTAACAGTGGAAAATCAGGTGATTTCGTCTGTTCCTCAAAGCCTGAGCAAAGAACAACAACAGCAACAGCAGTCGGCTGTAGCAAAAGGAATTGACGAAACAAAATTAAAGCTATTAAAAAGTCCGATTATTTTGACTCCGATCGCCAAGCAACTTCAACTCAAATATCCAGACATTAATGTGGACTCTTTGGCTGGAGGGCTGGTAGTCACAGGAACGACTACTAGCGAAATTCTGAGTGTGAGCTATCAAGATACCAATCCCGATAAAGTCAACGCAATCTTGTCTCTCGTTGCAGAAGCCTATTTGAAATACAGTCTGGAAGAACGTCTAGCAGATGTTCGACAGGGGATTGATTTTGTCAACGCTCAGCTTCCACAACTTCAGAAGCGCGTCGAAGCGATTCAAGATCAGCTCCAAGGTTTTCGCCAGCAGTACAATCTCATCGATCCAGAGTCCAAAGGGAAACAGCTTACAGATCAAACAACAACCATCAGCCAGCAGCGGCTTGAGACGCAGATTAAATTAAATGAAGCGCGTGCGCTTTACCTTAACTTGAGTCGAGCCTTAGAACAGCAAACAGATGATTCTGCGGCTTCCACTGCTCTGAGTGACAATACCCGCTACCAAAAACTGCTGAACCAAATTTTAGAAGTAGAGAGTCAGCGAGCAGCGGAATCTTCGTTGTACTTAGACAAAAGCCCAAACGTGCAAGTGCTGCAAACTCAAGAAAAAAACCTGCTTCCTTTATTACAACGAGAAGGGCGGCGGGTGCAAGAAGAAGTCGCAAGCAAAATCCGAGATTTAGAAGCCCGAAGCCAAATTTTAGCTCAAACTTCGATCGGTCTAAATCAGCAAGTGAAGCAGCTATCAGCCATTTCTCGCCAGTACGTAGATATCCAACGGGAACTCACGATCGCCACTGACAACCTGAACCAGTTTTTAACCAAGCGAGAAGCACTTCGCATTGATGCTGGACAGCGAAAGACTCCCTGGCAGCTCTTAACACCGCCCACTGAGCCAATTCCTTCTTCAGCAAATGTAAAGCGCACTGCTCTGTTAGGGGCAATTCTCGGTCTCCTGGTAGGCATTGGCATTGCCTTACTTCTAGACAAGCTGAGCAACGTACTTCATACACCAGAAGACATTAAAACGACAACGAAATTACCCATTTTGGGCATTATTCCGTTTAATCCAGAGCTGACCGAGTTAGAGACATTGATTCCTCTAGACAAAGTCGGTTCTCTAGTAGATATGAGTGGTTTAGTGCAACAAATGCGGCAACGTTTGGGGTTCAACAACAGCAAAAGCTCCCATCACTACGCGGCTTCTCCCTTTCAAGAGGCATTTCGATCGCTCTATGCCAATCTGCTTCTGCTCAACCCTGATGAACGTATTCGCTCATTCGTTGTTAGCTCTGCTACCCCTGGTGAAGGTAAATCCACGACAGCTATTTATCTTGCGCAAGCTGCTGCGGCTTTGGGGCGGCGTGTACTGCTAGTCGATGCTGACTTGCGTTTGCCTCAGCTTCATAGCCGCTTAGAGCTAGAGAATGTTACCGGACTCAGCACAATCATTGCATCAGACCTGGATTTTGAGCGCGTTGTTCAGAAATCGCTTCTGGATAGTAACCTTTCCATTCTACCGTCTGGTCAAGTGCCCCCTGACCCCACAAAATTGCTCTCGTCTAAAAAAATGCAGAGCTTAATGGAACAGTTCAAAACAGCGTACGACCTGATTATTTATGATATGCCACCGATTCTAGGGCTGGCGGATGTCAAGCTGCTTGCGCTTAAAACCGATGGTGTAGTGATGGTTGTTGGCTTAGATAAAGCGAAGACATCCGTAGTAACGCAGGCATTAGAAGCGCTCAAACCAACCTCTATTCAGATACTTGGAATTGTGGCAAACGGGTCAAAAGAACCTGTTCCAACTGTGTACAATTCATACCATCGTTACGGCTCTCCAGAGGCAGCAAAGCAGATTGATGAGGTCACTGAAACAACGGTAAAATCAGCAGGAGATTAAAGCCTGGTCAGCATGAGTAAAGCTTTAAATTTATTAATCTAAAGAAGGTATGAGCGAAATAAGCGTGAAAGAATGATTAACCGTATCCTCTATGAAAGTACTGATACTTTTGACATTAATTGGGGTACTTTGGCTCGTCAGCTCGCGCCGTTGGAGAAACCGTTTTCTAAAACCGATCGCCCTTCTACTTGCGATCTATCTAGCCGTGACATCTCCCCTTGGTGTGTCACTAGCAACTCAAGGCTTGACCGCGCCTTTACCGCCTGACTCTGGAGAGCCTGTAGACGCAATTGTTATTTTAGGTCGTGGCGATGACGTTCGTAACCGCCGGGTTGAGATTGCGGAACAACTCTGGCGTGAAAAGCGGTCTCTCAAGATTTTTGCCAGCGGTATGTTAGATGCCGAGTTCATGGTTGAGCAACTAAAAAATAATGGTGTTGAGACTCAAGCAATCAGTGGTGAGCGATGTTCCCAAACAACTGAAGAGAACGCCTTGTTTACAGCCGCTGTACTACATCCTCAAAATGTACAGAAGATTTTGCTGATTACTGATCCACCACACATGCTGCGATCGGTACTCTCATTTCGAGCCTCTAGATTCACCGTCATTCCTCACGCAAGCCCTTTGCCGTCCTCTTGGGAGTCTGAGCGCAATGTTCCAGTTTTGTTGCGAGAGTACACTGGGCTCATTTCCTATGCTATTACTAATCGGTTTCGGCAGCGAAGTCCTTCTGAGCTAGAGCACCCACCCATTGATGTGACGACGAAACTAAAGACTTGGAACTGCAAGCTGTGAACTGCAAGCTGTAGCTGGATGGGAAAGTCTGCCAAACTTTTAAAAAGGAATTACTCTTGACGAAGAATTAGAGAAAATGTGCATTTTTCAAAATTTCACGTAGACTCTATGCAACACAGTAAGTTCAATTTACTTAGTATACCTTGGCAACACGCATGAGTGACTTTCCAGACTTTCCTAACAGCTTCTATCAATTTGAGAAAGAGCTGGGTCATAATCGTGCCGGTGGTCGAGTGACTTATCTGGCAAGTGATACACGCACTCAGAAGAAAGTTGTCATCAAGCAGTTTCAGTTCGCAAAAACAGGGGCAAGCTGGGCGGAATACGATGCGTACGATCGCGAAATTCAATTTCTAAAGCAACTTGATCATCCTGGTATCCCTCATTACATCGATTCATTCCAAACTCCTGATGGCTTTTGTATGGTGCAGGAGTATAAACATGCTACGTCTTTATCAGAAAATCGTAGCTTTAACCCAGAAGACATTCGACGGATTGCGATCGCGGTGCTAGAGATTCTGGTTTATCTTCAGAATCGCATTCCTGCTATTATTCACCGCGATCTTAAACCCGAAAACATCCTCCTCGACGAAAACGGCACCGTTTACTTAGTCGATTTTGGCTTTGCACGCATCGGTGGAGAAGATGTCGGTGTGAGTAGTGTGGTCAAAGGAACGCTAGGGTTCATGCCACCTGAACAACTCTTTAACCGTCAACTTACAGAAGCCTCAGATCTCTATGGACTGGGAATGACATTGATTTGTCTCTTAACTGGTACAAAATCTGACCGAATTGGAGATCTCGTTGATATTAGCTATCGCGTTAGCTTTAAGCACCTGGTGCCAACATTTAACCTAAAGTGGGTAAATTGGTTAGAGAAGATGGTAGAGCCACGCTTAAAGGAGCGTTTCCCCAATGCATTAGCAGCATTAGCTGCTGTGCCTACATCCCCTCTACGTCCTCCCGATGCCCAATTTAGTCAGGCAACCCTAGAGTTTCATGCAGCTCGTCTGGGCGATCGTCTGACTCAAGCAGTCACACTCACCAACCCCATTCCAGACACGCTTTTAGAGGGGACGTGGGAGATTTCACCACATCCACATGATCCACCAACTGATCGCTATTGTTGGATTTCTATTACCCCCGCCACATTCGCCGACAATCAGGTGGAATGCCAGGTAACTGTGGATACACGTAAGCTTATGACTGGGAAAACCTACCATCGCAAGCTACTTCTCTACACCAACACCCTAGCAAAAACCTACTCACTCAATCTCCAGATTCGGACAGCAGCGGTGCCTGCGGCATCTTCCCCTCTGCCCAAAGGACTTTTGCTGCTTCTGGGAGCGGTTGCTCTCATCGTGAACTGGCTGGTTGCTTCAGTCGTTTTGAGTCTAGGCACAGTTGATAAATCAGCGTCCACCGCTGGCTTTGGGGCGGTGGTTGGTACTGCGATCGGTCTTGAATTTGCAGCCTGGTTAATGCGATCAGCAGGCGGACGCACTGGCTCTACAACTTGCACACTAGCAGCCATAGGGGTCGGTGTTGCTGCGCTGATAGGGGCACTTGCCAGTGATCTCACGACAGCAGGATTCGTGGTAGTTTTGGGGGCAGGAGCGGGAGTCGTTAATGGTGCTGTCATTGGAGTGATGACGGGTATGACTGCAGAAAAGCTCATTGTGAGCGATAGCCCCAAAGCCACCGCTATCGCAACAGCTTTGTTGATTGCAACCGTAGGCTCCAGCATTGGTCTAGGCTTCGCGATCGGGTTTATGAACTTAGCCATCTTCACAGTCCTGCTCAGCAGCAGCCTTGCTTTAGGGACTTTAGTGAGTCACCTTTACTTAAGACGTACCAATATGCTTTTTGCCCACCGCAAGACTGAGCGCTATCTTATTAAGCCTTGAATTACAACGGAATTCAAGAGTCAGAAGCAAAGAAGGCTTCCATACTAGCTTTCAGACCCAATGATGCACCTCTATTTAGGTGAAAATTGCTGTAACACTGGGCGACTCGATCGCACTCAAGGTTTAATCCCCAAATCCTCTGTAACTCTAGAAATTAATGCCCTTACACCCTTTTGAGCCTTTAATTCAAAGGGGCATAAAGGAATCAATTCACCAAGCTGCTGACAGAACTCTCAGTGTGAATGCGAAAAATGGCTTCACCTAACAAGGTCGCCACAGACAAAATTTTCAGTTGAGGAAAGGTTTTGTCTGCTGAGATGGGAATCGTATTGGTGACAATCACCTCTTTTAAGCCACTTGCTAGCAATCGTTCAACCGCTGGAGGCGAGAAGAGGGCATGGGTTGCGCAGGCATAAACTTGACTGGCTCCTTTCCGCTGGAGCATCTTTGCTGCCTCGCTGATAGTACCCGCCGTATCAATCATATCGTCTACAAGAATGGCTGTCTTGCCCTGCACATCCCCAATCACATTCATGACTTCTGCCTGGTTGTGTCCCTGACGGCGCTTGTCCACAATCGCTAATGGAGCATCGTCGAGTCGTTTTGCAAAGGCACGAGCACGAGCCACTCCGCCAATATCGGGAGAAACCACCACAACGTCGCAGAGTTGCTTCTTTTGGATGTAATCGACCAAAATCGGAACACCGTGCAAATGATCCAACGAAATATCGAAAAAGCCCTGCACCTGAGCCGAATGCAGATCTAGAGCGAGGACGCGATCGGCTCCAGCCTGAGTGATCAAATTGGCAACTAATTTCGCAGTAATAGATTCTCGCCCTGCGGTTTTGCGATCGGCTCTAGCATAGCCGTAGTAAGGAATAACAGGTGTAATCTGGCGAGCTGATGCCCGACGACAGGCATCCGTCAGAACCATCAACTCCATCAAATGGTCATTCACCGGATTACAAGTGGGCTGGATCAGAAAAATGTCGCACCCACGAATCGATTCCTGAACTTGCACATAAATCTCCCCGTCAGCAAACCGTTTGCACACGATCGGAGTCAGGTCAACTCCTAAGGATTGCGCGATTTCATGAGCTAGTAAAGGATTAGCAGTGCCAGCGATCAGGCGAAGACGCTGGCGATTTGTGATCTTTGCAGATTCTATAGATGAGAGAACGGGCGCACATGGAAGCATAGATCAAGCCTTCATGAAATACTCTACGATCATTCGCTTGCGGTGAAGCTACACATTGCCAAGACCGTGTTGGCTTGCTGGCATAACAGGCTTACGCTTCAGCCCTTGAGGCAAAATTGTAAGATTAAATTTTAGGGTGCGTCATCAATTAGCTCCGAAACCTTGCAGTCTCAGCATTGCCGCACCCCTCCCAATATACGAGACCAAGAGTTGGAACTCTTGCTGCAGTCAATGTGTAGTACAGCCCCTAGTAGACAGCCCTAAGCAAGATAGGCTTGACTCCAAACATACGAAGCCATCCCTATCCCAAATCTGCGGCTTGCTGTAGACTCAACGCCATTTTGCAGCAGACTGCCACTGACCTACATCACTACTTTGTAGTCAGCTTAAGAGAAAAACAAGCAAAATCGTTCTTCTTTGTACCAGCTTTATCCAGTCTATGCCCTATTCATACTGATACTTATCCTTACGCACACTGATCGTATAGTGAGTGAAGCTGCATCACCTAGCTTTAAACTCAGTGGATAGAATATAAAAAAACAGTAAAGATGAGCCTGGAGAGGTTTAAATAACTTTTCATCTTGCTGTAGAAAGTAATGGTCTGGGCAATATATGACAGTGACCTAGGTATGATAGCCCTCTGCTAGTAATCACTGAACGTAGCCTGTCTTAGGTAGGGTAGTAGCATGGAGTCAAAGAGCTTTATTGCTGTATGTTTCCAGGGCTCTCGCATTGTGATCAAAACCGCCGAGGTTTAAGCCCTAGTGTTGGTTGCGATGCTTATGTTTGGTTAAAAGCGCCGAGGTTTGCGTAAGTCCTGTTTCTAAGTCGTAGGTCTCCAAAGAAACTGAATGATTATTGATGCCAGATCATTACCTCCAGGTGAGATCCTTGAAACTCATGTTTGTATCGTCGGAGCTGGTCCCGCAGGCATAACGTTGGCGCGGGAGTTTGCCAATCAAAATTTTCAAGTTTGTCTGGTAGAAAGTGGCGGCTTTGAGTTTGATCAACAGACTCAAACGCTCTGTGATGGGGTTGTTGTTGGTGATCCGTATCCAGAAGTTGCTGAAACCCGTCGCCGCCAGTTTGGTGGGACATCACATTGTTGGGAAGGACCAAACGGTTACAACCAATCAGGGTTTCGCTGCTTACCTCTAGATGACATCGATTTTGAGCAGCGTGATTGGCTCCCTTATAGTGGATGGCCTTTTACTAAAGCTGATCTCAATCCGTTCTACGAGCGAGCGCATCAGGTCTGTCAAATCGGTTCGTTCACTTATAGTGCCGATGATTGGGCAACAGGACGAACTGTACCGCTTCCCTTTAAAAGCGATCGGGTCACTACGACCATGAGCCAGTATGGGCTGAGAGACCCATTCACTCACGAATATCCAGAAGCGATTAAGCGCATTCCTAATATCACTACCATTACGTATGCCAACGTCGTTGAGATTGAGGCTGATGAGACGACGCAATCAATCACGCGCCTACGGATTGCCAACCTACAGAAGCAGCAGTTTTGGCTAACGGCAAAGATCTTTGTCTTGGCGGCTGGAGGCATGGAGAATGCACGGTTACTACTTCTATCGAACCAGCAGCAACCAGCAGGTCTGGGTAATCAAAATGATCTGGTTGGTCGCTTTTTTATGGATCGACCCATCCTGAGCCTGGGGCTAGTACCCTTTGATTCTCGACTTTTCGATCAAACAGCCTTATATGACATTTATCCTGTGAACGGTGTGCCAGTGATGGCAAGGGTAAAGCTGAGTGAGGCTCTGATGCGTCAAGAGCACTTAATGAATAACGGGGCGCAGATCTTTCCTAGACCTCTAGGTCATCAGCGTGCAGCGATTGATGCTCTTAAAACATTAGTCTCATCTATCCGACAGGGGCACCTCACTCCAGAAGCATCCAAGCAATTCCAAATTGCCATGCGTGGTGGCGATTATATTTTTGCAGCAGCGTTTTGGGCTGCGGTTAGGCGTTTGCCAGCTTTCCGGCGTGGTAACTGGTCATATCTTCCGTTGGAAAAACGGCGATTTTCACAATTTGAAATTTTCTATCAAACGGAGCAAGCACCTGATCCTAATAATCGCATTACACTGAGCCAGGAGCGCGATTGCCTCGGTCAGCAAAAGACCGAAATCCATTGGAGACTCAATTCAATCGATGTGCAACATGCTGTCCGGGTTCAAGAAATCTGGGCAGAGGAGTTTGCTCGTGCTGGATTCGGTACATTGCAGTTTGCCCGTAGGAAAGAAGATTTAAAGTTTGAAAAATCGGCTATGCATCACCATATGGGAGCAACCCGGATGCACCATGATTCGAAGCAAGGCGTTGTGGATGCAAATTGTAAAGTACATAGCCTCACAAATTTGTTTGTGGCGGGTTGTTCTGTCTTTCCAACCTCTGGCTATGCCAATCCAACACTCACAATTATTGCCCTCTCTTTGAGGTTAGCTGATCACATCAAAATGCTGATGCAATAGCCACTTGACTGGACGCGAGCTCTTTTTTAGACACTAACTTTATGGTTAACAATGATGAGAATTGGAGTTGTGGGAGCAAGTGGGTTCGTTGGTAATCGAGCCGTTGAGCTGTTTCATGCCGAAGAGGCGATCGCAGTCCGCCCGATCGTTCATTCGAGTGCTAGTGTTGAACGATTAACGCACAAAACAGACTACCGTATTGCCAATTCGTTTGATCAAGCATCGCTAGAAGCGGCCTTTGAAGGCTGCGATGTTGTTATTCATTCAATTTTAGGTAGTGCTGGACTCATTCGTGGCAGCATTGTTCCTACTTATAAAGCCGCACAGAAAGCCGGGGTGCGCCGCCTTATCTATTTGAGTTCAATGATTGTTCACACATCTGCCCCGGCTCCTGGAACAACCGAGTCTACTCCACTGATTGAAAAGCAACCGTTTCCAACCCATATCGCAAAGATTTATGCCGAGCGAAAACTACTGCAATTACGGCAGAGCGGGTCGGTTGAGGTTGTCATTTTTAGACCAGGTATTGTGTTTGGACCTCGTTCTCGCTGGATTACGGAACTAGCTGACCACCTTATGCATTGCACTGCCTACTTTATTAATGAAGGTAAAGGTATCTGCAACACAGTGTATGTAGATAATTTAATTCATGCTATACGCTTAGCGTTGACACAACCAGGTGCAGATGGTGAGGCGTTCTTTGTTGGCGATCGAGAACTGGTAACATGGTTCGATTTTTATCAGCCCTTTGCTGAATACCTCGGCATAGATCTCACTCAGATCCCATTACTTAACGCACCCCAATTCACCCATAGCTGGAAGCAGCAGGCTTTAGGCTCAGTATGGAACTCGGCTGTTATGCAAAAGCTCATCGCCTCTATACCAAGTGACTTCAAGCAGGCAACTAAACAAACGCTGTCTAAGCAAAGACCACAGTCAGACGAATTAATGGCAGTAACTTCCATCCTTGAACGACAGCCTGTAGTGACTGAGATGATGGCTATTCTACAGCAGTCACAATACAAACTACCGTTCACAAAAGCAGAAAAAATCTTAGGCTACAAACCGATCGTTTCTTTTCACGAAGGCTGTCGGCGATCGATTGAATGGTTAGCTAGTCGCGATCTCCTCCAACCACTCATAACCAATTAAAACTTAAGCGACTAATCTGATAGTGATTAACTCTACCAAGTGCTTTACCCTACGCAGCCATTTCGATTAATGTAATGCTTATTTCTACACTTTTTAAGTAAAGGCATTAGCAGCCTTCAAGTCTAATGAAGAGTCAAGCAACACTAAGAGGGAAAATACAGCCATCCTGGCATTGAGCATTCTGCTACAAGAGAAATGTCAAGATCTCAACAAGTATGCACTGTAAAATCGACAAGCTTAAACAAATGTGATAGGTTTTAGTTGTAATGTCATAAATATTCATCACTATCTGTTTCTAAAGGTTTGTTAGCCCTTCATCTGCAGCTTCAATGCCTCGATTTGGCTCTACCGGAACTATTTCAGCAGCAATTCTAAAGTCGGAAATTCGTCAGGTGAAATGAAACATGGGACAGGTTAATCATTTTTTTCTAACCAAATTCAACGTGAGAAGCTTTCCAGAGCTTAGACCTGGTTGCGATCCTGTCTGGCTTGAGAACAGATTTAGGTTATTTGATCAGTTCTGCTATCCATCTGTCCGCAATCAGACAAACCAGAACTTTAAATGGCTGGTTTTCTTTGATGCTGACACGCCTGAAGCGTTCAAACATAAGATTTCAAACTATGCAGATCAATGGCAGAACTTTGTACCGTTGTATCTAGATTTTCCGCTACCTTACGGTCAGTTTCCCGAACAAGCTAGAGATGTGGTTCGTACAGTTGTTGCTGATGATTGCGAATACCTCATCACAACTTGGCTAGACAACGACGATGCTATTGCTAAAGATTACGTTCAAATGATTCAAGACAACTTTAACCAGCAAGAATGCGAAACCGTAAACTTTATGTTTGGCTATCAGCTGTGTAATGGTAAAACCTATTTTGATTTTGAAGTTGCCAGCCATTTTATTAGTCTTATTGAACGGTACAACCCAGCCTCCTTCAAAACCTGCCTTTGTAGACCACACAAGGAGCTTTATGAAGTTTGTCAATCTGCCAAAAAGGTTCTGTGTAAGCCAGCTTGGGTTGAGGTCGTTCACGACTCTAACTACATGAATGTACATCGCAGAGGTTTTAGAGTGCCAGCGGGAAAAATATTGGACGCGTTTTCAATTAAAGCTGATACGCAATGTGAGAGAGAATCCAATTTTCCCTTCTTGATTGAGCAAGTAAACACGCTACTATTTTTCCCTTATTATTTTCTCAGAAGGGTTTTCTTGAGAATCAAGTATTACAAGCTTAATGAATTAAACATAAGTCACTTTCAACTGAAAAATTATTAGTTGGTTTAACGCCAAGTTTAGCAGGAGTGAAAATTTTATGAAGGTTCTGATCACTGGTGGTGCTGGATTTATTGGCAAGTGGCTAATTGAAAAGCTGCCACCTGATGCAGAAATCATTGTTGTTGATCTGCTGGATAAGCAGGTTCATCGAAAGTCGCATGACTTCGCACCTGAAATTAAAGCACGAGCGACATGCATTCAGGCAGATGTTCAGGAAATAGAGGCACATAAAGCAGCTATTGAGGGAACAGATGTTGTAATCCACTTGGCATCCCAAACAGGTACTGGACAATCGATGTATGAGATTAGTCGCTATGTCCAGCACAATGCCAATGGAACCGCTAAGCTGTTAGAGCTCATTTCAACGCTGGAGCAGAAGCCGCGTCGCATTATTCTTTCTTCCAGTCGTGCAGTTTATGGAGATGGCGCTTACACGGATGGTAAAGCAATTTACTACCCCAAAGGGCGTTGCCTAGAGACTCTACAAAAAGGGCTTTGGGAAGTGTGTAGCAGCAGCGGTGAGCCATTAACTGCCGTATCCATGCAGGAAACGCACCTCACTAAGCCGACTTCTGTGTATGGATTGACCAAACTCTGGCAAGAGCAGTTGTTACAGAGCTACTGTGAAAGCCAAATGATTGATTTGGTGACATTGCGCTTTCAAAATGTTTACGGACCTAAGCAAGAACTGGGTAATCCCTACACTGGCATCATCGGTATCTTTACCAATGCGATCGCCCAGGGAAATCCTTTAGAGGTCTTTGAAGATGGGTTAATGACCCGCGATTTTGTCTTTGTAGGGGATGTGGCGGAGGCTGTAGTCAAATGTGCAACCCACGAAGAAACGTTGGACACGGTGATGAATATCGGCATGGGTCAGGCTGTAACGCTGCTAGACGTGATTCAAACAATCTCAGAAATTGTTGGCAAATCTGCACAGTACACTGTTTCAGGGCGCTTTAGGGTGGGAGATATTCGTCATGCAGTTGCAGATATGAGCCATTATAAAACCGTGTTTGGGTCATGGTTACCCACCTCGCTCAAAGATGGGTTAACCCAATATTTGGACTGGTATCTCGGGCAGGAACCACTTAGTCAAGCGGCTCTTCAGGCATCCTTTAAAGAGATGGAACGAACTGGTCTATTGCTAACCAAGCAGGGATAAGCATCAGGCAATGAGCGGCATCAATGTTTTACACTTGAGTACGTCTGATACTGATAGCGGGGGGGCACGTGCTGCCCATCGGTTGCATCTGGGATTGGAGGCTATGGGATGCACCTCTCAAATGATGGTAAGAGCTAAATTTGGCTCCGACAACACCGTTATAGCAGAGCGATCGATTTTGACTAAATTGGGTCCACCTGCTTCTGGTCTTCCATTGAGCCTATATCCAAAGCGTAATGCTGGAATGTTTTCGCCTCAGTGGTTGCCTGATGTACTCGCTTCTCGAGCAGAACGGATCAACCCAGATATTATTAACCTTCACTGGGTTTGTAACGGCTTTTTGCAAATTGAAACGATTTCCAAATTCAAGCCACCGCTAGTCTGGACGCTGCATGATATGTGGCCGTTTACTGGCGGGTGTGACTATATTCGGGACTGTGAGAATTACAAAAAGTCTTGTGGAACCTGTCCCCAGCTACATAGCAATCTTCCCTGGGATTTGTCTCGCTGGATCTGGCAGCGAAAAGCGCAAGCCTGGAGAAACATTGATTTGACTCTTGTTGCCACGTCTTCGTGGATGGCGGATTGCGCACGTTCTAGTTCTCTCTTTCAAGACCGACGCATTGAAGTCATTCCCTTGGGATTGGATACTGACAAATATAAGCCGATTAATCAACAAGTTGCTCGTGACTTGTTAAATCTGCCTCAGAATAAGCAACTGATCCTTTTTGGTGCCGTCAACGCAACATCTGATCACAGAAAGGGGTTTCAACTTTTGCTGCCCGCGCTCCAGAAAATCAGCAGTCGTGGCTGGGGAGAGCAGGTTGATCTAATTGTTTTTGGCTCCTCTAAACCTAAAAACCCGACTGATTTAGGGTTCAAGACCCATTACTTGGGACATGTGCGTGACGATCTAGTACTTGCGCTAATTTACTCAGCTTCTGATGTTATGGTAGTGCCATCGATTCAAGAGGCATTTGGTCAAACTGCTTCAGAAGCCTTGTCTTGCGGTACGCCAGTGGTGGCTTTCAATGCTACAGGATTAAAAGATATTGTTGATCATCAAAAAAATGGCTACCTGGCAACCCCATTTGACATTGAAGACTTAGAGAAAGGAATTATTTGGGTATTGGAAGACAAAGATCGGCATCATGAACTTAAGATTCACGCTCGGAAGAAGAGCTTACAAGAATTTTCCTCTCAAGTGCAAGCCAGTCGCTATCTATCACTCTACAGAAGCATTTTAGAAGAATTTAAGTGAATTACTCGATTTGCAGCAATTTTTAATCAAGTGAAGTACAGATCTATGCAGGGAGTCAAGGAGTCAAGGGAGTAAGGTATACTCAGCAAATTATATTATGATGATTTGCAGGCGGAACTTCAGATTGATCTGAAGAAGGCTTATTTGAGCCTAGTATTCTTTAAAGCGTGTAGACAGAGATTACTAATTCATGAACTATTTAGCAAAGTTTCTGTACGTTATTTCTATTAAGAAAACTGAACTAATTCTAATTGTATTTCTTTTCCTCGCGATCTCTTTATTAGACGCTATAGGGATTGGATTGGTGGGTCCATTTATTGGGTTAGCGGTAAACCCAGGGCTGATTCAGCAAAATGATGTACTGTCGGGCTTTTACAGCTATGTAGGGCTTCAGGATACAGGTAAATTCATTGCACTACTAGGCTTGATCATTATCATAACTTTTTATCTTAAATCTTTTTTTTACTACCAAATTCAGAATTATGTTTACAAATTTTGTTATGCTCGGCAAGTTAAGTTGCGCCTCAGATTGCTGAATGCTTATCTTGCCGCTCCTTATACATTTCATTTGAGAACCAATTCTGCTCATATTCTTCAGAATATTGGCAATGAGTCTGCAAATTTTATATATTCAATCGCAATCCCACTCCTAAACTCAGTGGCGAATGCTTTTGTTCTTCTGGTTCTCCTATTGCTGTTAGCGAAGACAGACTTGCTGGCGACTGTGAGTATTTTAGGGCTTCTTCTGATTGCTATTATTCCATTTCATTACTTCAGGCACCGTGTGGCTCGTTGGGGGAAAGAAGGGCTTGAAGCGAATACAGAAACGTTGCGAATTACTAACCACGCCATTGGAGGATTAAAGGAAACAAAAGTTATTGGATGTGAGGAGTTCTTTAAAGCTCAACTCAGTAACCAGACCAGCAAGTACGCGAGAGCCGCAAGCCGTTTCCATGTTTTTCAGCTATTACCACGTATCGTGGTTGAAACCCTTTTAATTACATTCGTTGTAGGTTTTGTATCTTTATCTTTGCTTTTCGAGCAACGTGCAGAGAGCCTGGTTTCTGTACTAGGTATTTTCGCGATCGCCTCAATTCGCTTAATGCCATCTGCTAGTCAGCTCATAAATTCCATGAGCTTGCTCCGAAACAATGAACCTACTCTTGATAGACTCTGTCTGGATCTTAAAGAGCTGGAGCAGTCGGAAACTGAAGGGCTGGTGAAAAAGTCTCGTAGAGCGTTTTCGGAGAATTCTGTTCAGAACCCTTCTGGTCGGTTGAAAAGCCCTAAAACAACTCTAACCTTTAGAAATACAATAACCTTTGATAAAGTCAGCTATCGCTACCCCGCAGCAGCCTCAAATGCTCTAAATGATGTTTCATTAACGATTCACAAAGGCGAGTCGATCGCCCTGATTGGTAAATCGGGTGCTGGAAAAACCAGTTTAGTGGATGTTTTCTTAGGGCTATTGATTCCGCAATCAGGCGATATTCAGGTCGATGGTTGCTCGGTGTATAGCGAACTGCGATCTTGGCAAAATTTAATTGGCTATATTCCGCAATCTATTTTTCTGACTGACGATACGATTGCAGGAAATATTGCCTTTGGGGTTCCATACGATCAAATTGATCAGCAAAAGCTGGATAGCGCAATTCGTCTCGCTCAACTTTCAGAACTGGTGTCGCAACTACCAGAAGGTGTTCAAACGATGGTTGGAGAACGCGGCACCCTGCTATCTGGAGGTCAGCGTCAGAGAATTGGGATTGCTCGAGCTCTCTACCATGAGCGAGAAATTTTAGTGCTGGATGAAGCAACTTCTGCGTTAGATAACGAAACAGAGCAACTGATTAGTGAGTCGATTCGGTCGTTGAGCGGCACAAAAACCATGATCATTATTGCTCACAGGCTGACAACAGTTGAATATTGCGATCGTATCTACGAGATGGATCAGGGGCAGATTATAAACAGCGGCACCTACCAAGCGGTGGTGTTAAAAGATCATATGCCTCAATTGTGATAACTGTGCTGCGCGCGATAAGAGGGTGTTTGCTCAGTGGTGCAGAAAAGCCGTGAAAGGCTTGCTATAGAAAGAATCTCGAATGAGATAGGGGTAGCTTAAAGGGAGCGTTGCCTGAGACGCTTAAGTTTCCCTTCATTACCTCACTGTCTCTAAACCACAAACCTCATTCTAAGCTTGCCCACTATCTGTCTTTTTTCGCTTGCTTTTGGACCCAAATGATAGCCTTCAAACTACCACCACTACCTCTAAACGAAGTAAGCTAACGATCGATGATACCGCCACCCAACAACACATCGCCGTTGTACCACACGGCGGCTTGTCCTGGCGTGACGCTCGATTGCGGTTCGTCAAAAACCACACGCACTCGATCGCCCTCTAGCGGCATGATGGTAGCGGGTACGGCAGGCGATCGATAGCGAATTTGCGCTTCTGCTCGAATAGGTGCTGTTGGTGCCGCAATGGAAACCCAGTTGAGACGTTGCACCGTGCAATCTGACGCGAGGGTGGCATCCCGATCGCCCACAATCACCCGATTCTTTGCCGCATCCAGCGCTACGACATACAGCGGTTCGCTATGGGCAACCCCCAGCCCTTTGCGCTGACCGATCGTATAGTGATGCACGCCTTCATGCAGACCCAGTACGCGACCGGCTTGATCGACAATTTCCCCTTGCTGTGGCGTGATGTATTTGTCCAGGAATGCCCGCATGGAGCCGTTCGCTTCTACTAGACAAAGATCCTGACTTTCGGGCTTCTCAGCGGTCTGCAAGCCAAAGGCAGCCGCCACACGACGAGTTTCGGTTTTGGGCTGTTCACCTAGCGGAAACAGCACCCGCGCCAACACGTCTTGCGAGAGATCATAGAGAAAATAGGACTGGTCTTTCGTCCGATCAATCGCCCGTAGAAGCTGGTAGCACCCGGTTGCCTCATCGTAGCGAGTGCGCGCATAGTGACCTGTGGCAATGCGATCGATCCCCAGCGTTTCCTGGGCATAGCGCAGCATCGGGCTAAACTTGACCGCTTTGTTGCACTGCGAACAAGGCAGGGGCGTAATGCCAGTGCCGTACCCCGCCACCAGGTAGTCCACAATGTTTTCTTGAAATGCCTCGCGGGTATCTACGATGTGGTGCGGAATGCCCAATTGCTCACAGAGCTGAGCCGCATCCACCATGCCTTCTGAGCAACACTGCCCTTTGCCCTTCATCAACCAAAGGGTTAGCCCCACAACCGAGTAGCCCTGGTCGTGCAGCATCGCAGCGGCAGTTGAACTATCGACTCCGCCGGAGAGTCCTACCACAACATTTTTCATGGACAGCAAACCCAAGATGCTTGCAAAAGATTGCCCCTCTAGGCTAACACTCACATAGGCTTGACGGCTGTGGCTCTTTCGTTCGCCTTGCAGGATATCTTCAATCTTCCCAGGTCTACCCCTTCTCCCTTCCCCCTTCCCCCTACACCGCACTTCGACACCCTGTCTTTTGACGACGGGAACCATCAGATGAACAATGGGGCTTGCCGATACTTCTATAGAAGGGGAACGACTGTGAAAAAATTAATTTATGCGGTGTTTGCGATCGTCATCTATGCCTTACTCTCTGTCCGCCCAGCGCTGGCAGATGCCTCAACCGATCTCACGGCTCAGGGGGCGAAGATCTTTAGCGCCAACTGTGCTGCCTGCCATCAAGGGGGAAATAACGTTGTCTCTGCCAACAAAAACCTGAAAGCGGCGGCTCTGAAGCAGTATGGGATGGATTCTACCGACGCAATTATTACCCAAGTCACGAATGGTAAAGGTGCCATGCCCGCCTTTAAAGGTCGCCTGAAGGACGAGGAGATTAAAGCCGTTGCCGCTTATGTGTTAGACCAGTCAGCAAAGGATTGGAAGAAGTGATGCCATGACGGATTGGTTGCTGGTCATGTTGCTGGGACTGCTGGGCAGCTTTGGGCATTGTGTGGGAATGTGCGGACCGCTCACCGCTGCGTTTGCCCTTTCGCAACCAGGGTCTCAGCGATCTTCGCAGCTTCCAACCTGGCAACAGCGTCTTGCGTTTCATGGATTGCTGAACCTGGGGCGCATTACGAGCTATGCGCTAGTGGGTGCTGGCATTGGAGCGTTGAGTTCGGTGCTGGTTGCGGGAGGACAGTTAGCAGGCATTGGGAGTGGGTTGCGACAAGGGCTGTCGATCGCCACTGGACTGCTGCTGATCTGGATGGGACTCACGCAAATTAACCCCAAACTGCTGCCCGGTATCCCACTGCTGCATCCCATCCTGCAAGGGCACTTTCACGATCGTCTGAGTGCAGGCATGATGAAGCTTGCCAACGGTGCGCGTTGGTGGACACCTGCTTTACTGGGCATGCTGTGGGGACTGATCCCCTGTGGCTTTTTGTACACGGCACAGGTGAAAGCGGCGGAAACAGGCGATCTGTGGCACGGCACGGCGACGATGCTGGCGTTTGGGTTGGGCACGGTGCCATCGATGCTGGGCATTGGAGTTTCAACCTCGCTGCTGAGCCGCGATCGCCGCAGTCAGTTGTTTCGCATGGGCGGCTGGGTGACGCTGACGATCGGCATTCTCACCCTCCTTCGCACCGACGAAATGGTGGATTATACCGGGCACGCCGCAATTCTGTGCTTGATGCTGGCGCTGCTGGCTCGTCCGATCAGCGGTTTCTGGTCGTTTCCGTTACGCTATCGTCGTGCTTTCGGTGTGGGAGCCTACATTCTCTCGCTGGCACATACGGGACACATGCTGGATCACACCTTTGAATGGGATCTCCAAGGTCTGCCCTTTTTGCCGATCGAACAGCAAGTCGGCATCTGGGCAGGCGTGGTGGCGATTGGGCTGATGACTCCCGCCGCCCTGACCAGTTTTGATTGGATGGTCAAAACACTGGGCGATCGATGGCGCACCATTCACCTGCTGGGCGTGCCTGCTCTCATCCTGGGGGTGGTTCATACCGTGCTGGTTGGCTCACACTATCTCGGCGCAACCGAATGGACAACTGCCAACAAAGTGCTTTCGGGTAGCGTCATTGCTGCCACGCTGGTCGTCCTCGCGGTACGCCTACCGTGGCTATGGTTGCTCCCTTTTTTGAAGCCGTTTTACACCCCACCACCGTGTAGGAAGCCGTAAGGCACACAACGATTCGGTTCAGTGGCAGCAAGGGGACTTGAACTCAGAATCAGGGCTTTTGAATGTCCGCTGCAACCGACTGGTATGCTGCCGCATGGGGCAAATCTAGCACCTGCTAAACAATGCCTTCATTTCGTTTGCTATTTTTTCAAGTTGTCCAGCTTCGACCTCTACATTGAACTTTGCAGACCATAACTCAGGAGTATCACGCCCTACTAACTCGACTTCAAGCGTAATATGCCCTAGTTTGTCTGAAGTGCAAGAGAGACTAAAGTCATCCTCAATAGCATCCCAGTTTTTGATACCTTCCCAACCTGTCCAGTTTTCCGCCATCTCCACAAATAAACTGACTAACCGTTCACAGTCCCCGGTGTAACCCCAAACTCGATGTGATGCACTCAGAGAGACGCTTGAAAACGTGACTGTAAAGTATTCATTTCCAACTTCTGAAAATTCCAGTTTTGCATCTGTGTTGGCAGATTTGATTGTTACTTTCAACATTACGTCGCACAAATGGTTGAGGTCTATTCATATACTGTTGCCACTGTTCTCGCCGAGATGACTAGCGATCGTCTCTGGCAAGATGACACCGTTCTGTACCCTTCTTTTTTCTCTGTTAAAAGGGTCTGTGGTCAGGTGCTGGTGCGTTTAAGGTGCTGAGTGAGGCAAAAATTAGGGCACTCTAAAAGGGTCTATAGAGTTGTCTCTCCGCGCCTTGGCATTGACTGCGCCGTTGTTATGCAAGTACCAAACAATCCAGAAAATGAAGCCGCACGCCTTCAGACCCTTAGAGCACTGCACCTCCTTGATACGCCGCCAGAAGAACGCTTTGACCGCCTTACCCGTCTTGCCAAGCGCCTCTTTGGGGTGCCGATCGCCCTCGTCAGTCTGGTAGATGGGAACCGCCAATGGTTTAAGTCTTGCCAGGGGTTAGCAGCCAGTGAAACGCCGCGAGACGTGTCTTTCTGTGGTCATGCGATTTTAGGGGACTCTCTTTTTATCGTGCCTGACACCTTGCTGGACGATCGCTTTCACGACAACCCACTGGTCATCTCCGAGCCACACATCCGCTTCTATGCTGGCGTACCCTTGCGGGTGCATGGCAATAAGCTAGGAACCCTGTGTTTGATTGACCGCGACCCACGGGTGATGAGTGCAGAAGATCAGGCGCTACTGGTAGACCTGGGGCACCTGGCAGAGCAAGAACTCGCCGCCGTGCAGTTAGCAACACTCGACGACTTGACGCTGCTCTCCAATCGACGTGGCTTTCTCGCCTTGGGGTGCCATACCCTGAAACTGTGCCAGCGATGGCAGCAACCAGCTACTCTCCTATTGTTCGATCTCAACGACTTTAAGGCAATTAATGATTCCTATGGTCATGCGGAAGGCGATCGGGCACTCGTCACGTTTAGTCAACTACTGCGAGACACCTTTCGAGAGTCGGATGTGATTGGCAGACTGGGAGGTGACGAGTTTGTGGTACTACTCAGCCAGACCAACGCGATTACCAGTACCCAGAGCTTAAGACGATTTGAACAAGCGCTGGCAGAGTCAAACGCGATCGCGGCTCGTGGCTATACCCTTGCCTACAGCGTGGGGCTTGTAATGACCGACCCGCAGCAACCACTGTCATTAAACGACCTTTTACAAGCAGCGGATGCACGGATGTATGACCATAAGCGATCGTAGCAGTTGGCGGATTCAACCGCTCCAGCGCTTTGAAAAATGACGCGGTAGCCGTCCTCCTGCCTGCTCCCCATGCTTTGCCTACATCGCCACTGAGACCCCCGATCGACGACAAGCCCTTGTTCTACGTCTACCGCCCAACGACCACGCTATACGTCAGTTGGAAGGGTCGAAACGTTGCAGGCGCTTTTGCCGTACCGCTGAGCCGCAATTCATACTCTCCCGCTTTGGGGAACACAATATCGGCACCCGGAATTCCTTTGAACGAGGCAGCATTCACAGCCTTGAGGGTGGGCTGCAGCACGGGGGATGCCTTACTCGCATGGGGCACTGTATACACACCCAGCCGACAATTGCACTGCGACAGGGGAATCGTGCTGCCCCCCTTACGCGTGAGTCCAAACCACGCTTGAGACGGCACACCCGCCTTTGGGTTGTGGTTTGGTTCAATATGAAACGTCGCTGCCACATCTCCCGCAACCTTGACCGTATGTGCCAGCACTGGCACTGCCATCAGCACAGGTAGCACCACCCAGCCGATCGCCCGACGAAACGCTCCGACGCAAACCATAAAACTACATCACAACAGCCTGATTATTCTTGCGAATGCTGCATTGACTGTCAAAAGACAGACCGTCGAATTGGTGGCAAAGGGCAGAGGGCAGAGGGCAGAAGGTGTAACGGTAGAGGGCAGAGGGCGATCGCGCACCTAATTCAATTAACACCAACACCTGCCGCAGCCTTCTGGCTCATCTGCCTTCGCTGCTTTACCTTTGCACCAATAAATTTTTGAGCTAGTTTCGAGGCAGCGATCGCAGGAAAACAGACCATGCTGACGAAGCTCTGGGCATTTCTCAACACCGACATTCAGGATTTAAACTGGAAACAAACGGCTGAGGTGACAAAAACCGGGACGGATGCCGCCAAAGCCGTGTTTGATCTGGCAAAAACAGTCAAAGAGCAGCAGCCAAAGGTGGAAACGCTGAAACCCTACATCGGGCAGATTTCGTCGTTGCTGGATGTGCTGAATGCACCCTTTGCTCAGATTGTCAAAGACACCATTCCCTTTGCGCCGCTTGCCATCACCATTCTGAAATTGGTGTGCGACTACACCCACAAGGAACCGAGTCTAGAACAATGCGTTGCCCTGGTGAGTCAGGTTGCCTACCTGGAAAGTTTACAGGTCATCTTAAAAGAAACCCCGGATGTGCTGAATCGCCTGGATAACGTGCCTGTTTCAGATGCGATCGCTCAGCAAATCAAGAAATTGGGCGATCTGGAAATTGACGATCGCGATGCCCGCAAAGCCATTCTTTACTTCCATGAATCGAAGCTGGCGGCGGCGTTTAACGAGGTGCTGCACGCCCGACTGGTGCAGGCAGGGCTGGAAACCACCGACGCGCAAACGCTGGTCGATCGCGTGGCTCGCAAGACCGACGAATATATGCCGCCCGCGCTGGCTCAGGTGGGCGATGGGGTCAAGCGACTGGTGGAATGGTATCGCGTCGGTGGGCGGGAAGTGCTGGAGAAATACACCAGCGTTGATGATTATTTGGCGCAGCAGATTCAGACTCGTCCGCTCGAAAAGGTCTTTGCAGAGAACTTCACCTTTCGGGATATCTACGTGCCGCTGAAGGCGCAGTTCATGCAAACCGATGGCGAGGTGGATGAGGACAAGGAATCCATTGAGCTGGAGCAGTGGGCAAAGGATCTGCTGAATGATGACCAGAGGCGCGATCGCGTCATGTTCATTCAGGGTGGTCCCGGACGGGGGAAAAGTGTGTTTTGCCGCATGTTCGCCGATTGGGTACGGCAACACGAGCATCCCCGCTGGACTCCTATTCTCATTCGCCTGCGCGACCTCCGCACACTGGAAAAAGACTTTGAGGAAACCTTGCGGAAAGCCGTCGATCGCGACTTTGCCCGCACCGATCCCGGCTGGTTGACCGATCGCAACATTCGCTTTCTGTTTCTGCTGGACGGCTTTGATGAACTGCTGATGGAAGGCAGAACCAGCGGTGGGTTAGAAGAGTTTCTCAAACAGGTGAGACGCTTTCAGGAAAGCTGCAAGGACAATGCCGAGAAGGGACATCGGGTGCTGATCACGGGGCGATCGCTCTCCCTCCAGAGCATCGAACGCCTCATGCCTGCCAATCTGGAGCGGGTCGAACTGCTGCCGATGGATGACGAGCTTCAGGAACGGTGGTTTACCCAATGGGGCAAACTGAACAACGTCGATCCGGTGCATCTCAAGGCGATTTTGCAGGATGAGCGGTTGCCCGATCGGGTGCGGGAACTGGCGCGGGAACCGTTGCTGCTCTACCTGCTTGCCGCCATGCACCGCGATGGGGAATTCAGGCTGGAGATGTTTGAGGGTGTCAGCGGTGGACAGGCAAAAGTCCTCATCTATGAGCGCACTCTGGATTGGGTGTTAAACACTCAGCGCGCCGATGGGCTAAATCAGAAAATCACTGAATTCCAACCGGAGAGCCTGCGCCGCATTCTGGCAGAAGCGGGATTGTGCGTCGTGCAGTCTGGCGGTGAGTGCGCTCCCATCAAAATGATTGAAGACCGTCTGGAGGGGGATGAGGAGGCAAAAAACCTGCTCAAGGACGCACGCGATCGTCTTAAAGGTGATTCCGGTGATCCGCTCCGCAATGCCTTAGCCGCGTTTTATCTCCAGCCCGGACGCGCAGGCAGCGGCTCGGTGGAGTTTGCCCACAAGAGTTTTGGTGAATTTCTCTGCGCCGAACGTCTCAAAGAAGCAATGCTTGACTGGACAAATCGCATTCAGGAACGTCGAAGCGAGAAAGATCAGGTTTCAACCGACAAAATGGATAGGCAAATTTATGATCTACTGGGCTACGGCGGACTCACCCCTGAGATTGTTGAGTACCTGATGGCATTGCTAGATAAGAGCGATGAATTTAATCCGGTGCGTCTATTTCAACGACTGGAAGATTTCTATCTCCGCTGGTGCGATGGCGAATTTATTGATGCACCACCGGAGAACCTGCCTCAAAAGAAAATGCGGTTGTTGAAGGAGCAATTATCAGACCAGGAAAAACCACTCGGACAGCGCCAGGTTGATGTCTACACTGGACTCAACGTGATGATTCTGCTGCTGGAATTGAATCGGTATGCTCAAGACCGTGACGACTTGAAGGATCAAATCATCTTTTACCCTAGTGGACAGGCTGCTGAGGGAAAACCTTACACCCATCAATTATCGACAGTCATTCACTACAGCGATTGCCTGTGTCATGCAACCTTTACCAACATTGCTGGCTCTTTTCTCTGCCGCGCCTACCTCGCCAGTGCCTACCTCGCCAATGCCTACCTTGCCAGCGCAAACCTTGCTAGCGCTGACCTCACTAGCGCTGACCTCACCAGCGCTGACCTCGACAAGGCTAATCTTGCCAACGCTAACCTTGACAGCGCTAGCCTCGTCAACGCTAGCCTCTTTCGCGTCAACCTCGTCAACACAAACCTTTCCCGTGCCGATATCGATAATGCCATCCTCGTCAACGCTAATCTCGAAAATGCCATCCTCGTCAACGCCAATCTTTTCCGCGCCAATCTCTTCCGCGCTGATTTTAAAGGAGCTAATTTTAGAGGAGCTGATTTAAGTGATACCGATCTTAGAGATATCTCCTGGGATGAGAAGACAAACTGGGAGGGTGTGCAAGGGTTAGAGACAGCGGTGAATGTGCCGGAGGCGCTGAAGCGGCAGTTGGGGATGGAGTGAGGGGAAGGCAGAGGGCAGGAGGCAGAAGGCAGAAGGCTGGGGGAGCGGAGGAAGCGGGGAAGGGATGAGGGATGAGGGATGAGGGATGAAAGGTGAGGGAACTACAACTAGACTAGAGGAATGTCAGAGGCAGAAACGAGAGCGAGATTAGAACAGGGGATTGCCAAGCATTCCAGACATATCTTTCGTGATGCTGAAGGGCATTTAGCCGAGGACACGCCAGAAAATAGGCAGCTTTTCGTTGATGTCGTAATGTCATCTGCTTATTATCTTGGCGCTGACAAATACGGCACTGATTGGTATGCCAAAACCTTACCAAGCGGTGAGCAACTTTGGGTGCAAGTCAGGAAGGGTGAAATCAGAAACGCAGGCAAAAACCAGCTTCCCAAACGTCGGACAGCAGAAACGGGACTTGCAGGTTCTCTTTAACCGGATTGAGAAACTGGAATCGTTTACAGAGGTAGACCAATGGCAAAACTAACCGAACGGCAAGCATTTGAGGCAATGGTGCGCTTTCTAGAAGGTGTGTACGATCGCACCCAATCTGATGACATTGGGGCATTGCTTTCCGATCTACTCATTGCTGACACAAACGAAACTGCTGATCCTGCCGCCTGGGAAGATTGGATGAACAGTGTGCAAACGGTACTGCTGATTAAAGCTGGCAAATAGTTATGAAAGACTATCACATCAACATCTTTTACAGCGAAGAAGATGAAGGCTACATCGCCGATATTCCCGATTTGAAATACTGCTCTGCCTTTGGTGAAACGGTTGAAGAGGCTGTTCACGAAGTCCTGCAAGCAAAAGCGTCTTGGTTGGAAACGGCAAAGGCAGAGGGAAAACCTATCCCGTTGCCCAAATATCGCCCCGCCATCTACCAAATTGCATCCTAAGGTCACTGGTTTAGCTAGAATTTCTGAATAGCAACATTTCGAGCTTCGCCATGACAAACCGCCTGGAAGCCGCGATCGCCGCCGTTTCTCAACTATCAGAATCGGAGCAGGATACGATCGCCACTTTGATTCTGGACAAGATTAGCGTCATGAGTCAGGAAGCGGAGCATCAGCCGATCATCGCCAGCAGCCAACTCACAGGACTCTTTGCTGACGAGCCGGAACTGATGGAGCAGGTCATGCAGTCGATTGGGCACGATCGCGAGTACGATCGCCAGCAAAATCTTGGATAAAGCACTTTTAGACACCGATAGCCTGTCAGAGGTGCTGAAAGGGATTAATCCACAAGTCCTTGTACGCGCTAACGTTTACCTTGAAGCATACGATCGCTACACGCTCTCCGTGATCACCGTCATGGAAATTGTTCGAGGATGGCATCGACTCCAGCGGAACGATCACATTCAACGTTTTCTAGCCTCGTTGTCTACCGCAGAGGTTTTAACCGTTGATACACCTGTAGCCGTGTTAGCAGGACGAATTTACGCTGATCTCCAGCGCTCAGGTCAGATGATTGGTATTGCAGATTCCATCATTGCTGCCACTGCCCTACAAAACGATCTAACCTTAGTTACTGGCAATCAAGCTCACTATCAACGCGTTCAGTCACGCGGCTATGAGTTAAGGCTCGATAACTGGCGATCGTGATTCTCTGTGCTGGCACCAAACACACTTAAAAAGACTCAGCATAATGCCTGAGAAACTTCAGCTTTGTGCCAGAGGAACTCACCTTGAGGCAACGTTATGCTTGGGACGCTGTTTGCAGTACTGTGCGATGCGGTTCACAACAAGTAAGTCTTACCGTGGGCAGGCTTCTTCGAGTGAGCTTTTTAGGGCTTGGTCAATCGAATCGTTATTGCTCAAGCTAAGTGGGTGCATTGAGCTTGAACGTTAAGGCATAAAGCTTACGAAGCCAGCATTAACACGGTTGAACACGTTTTAAGCCCTAGCTGTAGATTCAAACAACAAACAACTGGATTGCGCCATGCGATCGCCGCTCTACACTCAGCACCGATGCCACTTTCCACAGAAAATTGCTCTCCGCAAACAATGAATGAGGTAATACGCGTATTACGGTAACGTTCTGTGATCTTCAAGTGCTATACTCGCCAAGTTAGCCGTGTGTTGAAAAGCTTTCGCACAGTTGTTTGTGTTTATGCGTTTTGCTTTTTCCACCTGCTACTCATGGGCTGTCTTTAGATGCTTGATAACGGTATGTCAGTACCTTTAATTCGCTTTTCGGACTTGATTGTTAATGTGAATTGTATTGCAACAGTCAAATTTAGCACTTATACCGCCAACGATAAAGAGGCGGATATTCCCATCGTAAACATTTGCCTGATGCTGCCTGAAGGCTCGATTGATGGTCAAGTAGAGCCGAGAAATGGAGTTTATGGAAGTATCGAAAAATTAGAGTTTGAAGGAGATTTAGCATTGACTATATGGGAGTATTTTTCTAGCTCAGGCAAGGTTGATGTTTTATTTGAATAATTTCCATCCTTGATACCTGGCTTTTATGGCGTGTCTGCATTGACTAGACCCTTCGTTTTTGCCCTGATTTAACTATTTTCACCTTGATTTGTACGCGAAATAGCATTTGATTGGGTTTAACCTTTAGTTTCAATAGAGTTACCTCTATGAAGATCTTATAAAGATTGTCTTACAGAATTGCTAATTATTTCTGTGTCGTTGTAAATTCTAAGGTATGGGTCTGTAATACGCGTCTTTCAACGTGGCTTCCTTGGGTTTAGCCATGCTCCAAGAAAGCAAGCGCTTTTTAGGTTTGATTAAGTTGGCATCACCAGGGTTATCTACCTTTCGCATCATTTTTTGGCATATCCCGTGGTGTTGTTTCGGATGCTGGTCGCATGAGCTTTTTTGATTTGAACACAAACTTTGAGAACCGATCGCTCAGCGAATTTAACTCAAGCAACGCTGAGCAGTTGTCTTGCAAAGCGATACCATCGTTTGATTTCAGCCCTCACCTTGAGACGTTGGCACTGTTCCTGGCACAAGCCTGGAAAGACGATCATCCCCATGCCAGCGCCGATTTGGAGGATGACGTGAACCAATGCATCTTAGCCGTCACCACCGAGTTGGCGATCGCAGCCAGGGCTGTGGGTGGTCCTGTAGGGCTAGAAATTTTGACTGGCGGCGGTTCTGCGGCGGCTCGCGCTGTGTGTAAGCGGGTGCTTAGCGATCGCAACTAGGGTGGCTTGCCATGAGGGTTAACCATCAGGTTTGACTGTGCCGATCTGACCACTGGATCTGGCAAAGACAGATCTGGCAAAAAGGTTTGGCATCTGCTGAGGTACTTTGCAAAAGCGCTTCACGTTTAATGGTTGCTGCCAAGGATTAGGAGAATCATGGGTATTCACCAGGTCTGGCATGGCTTTTGTCTGTAAACGTGCCAGAACGCACGTCGCTTAATTATTCAATGATTTTAAGGTCTCGCTTCTATGACGAATCAATTGGCAAACCAAGTTCAACCACTGCCTGCAATCGATGAACCTAGTCATGCTGAGGTGTCTGAGCGATCGCGGTCTGGATTAAGCTTGACCGCCAGTGAGCCAACGCCTCAGCAGCAATCGCGGGTGCCACGATGGTTTAGCGCCCAATCGGTACGACGCAAGTATCTTCTGGGCTGGATCACATCGGGAGTCTTTTCGGTGACGGCAATTGCAGGTGCTACCCTCTGGTTTACGGCATCTGTCAACCAAATGCAGGCTGCTCAGACTGGCACAAAAGCGCTCACCAAGCAGCAACAAGAAACCTTGAAGCAACTTGCTTTGCAGCAACAGCTTTTGACGCTCGCCTTTATGTTGGCAACGCAAACTGGTGTGATGATTTTGCTGTATCGGGCGATCGCTAAGCCCATCAAGCAACTCCAGCAAGATACCCAGATGTTTGCACTGGGCGCTCGTGAGATCCGCGCGGCTAGCACAACAACCGACGAAATCGGCAAAATTGCTCAGGTGTTTAATCAGTTAGCCGACAGTGCCGTTACGTCTGATTCCCTGCTCACTGACCAAACTCGCCAACGAGAAGGTCGCGTAAAAAGAACTCACTTCATTGGTCAAATTGCGAGTTCGCGTGCGCGCACAGAGCAAGACTTAGAGACTATCTTTGAGCAGGCAGTGCAGGGAGCTAAGGCTGCTTTAATGGTCGATCGCGTGGTGATCTATCGCTTTTATGCTGATTGGAGCGGCTATATTTCGACCGAAGCGGTGGTACCGGGCTTACCGATCGCGCTGGCAGATACGATTGAAGATGCCTGCATTAGTGAAACCTTGATTGAAGCCTATCGGCAGGGACGAGTGGTTGCCACCAATGATGTCTTTAACGCCGGGTTTCATCCAGAACACTTGAAGCTAATGATGAAACTGAACATTAAGGCGAACCTGGTTACACCGATTCTGAAAGATGATCAGCTCTATGGCTTACTCATTGCCCATCATTGCACGGCTCCTCATCCCTGGGACGCGGGTGAAATTGACTTCCTGAAAGAGCTAGCGATTCAGGTTGGGCTATCGCTCGATCGCGTCACCTTTCTAGAGCAGAAAGAGGCTGAAACGGAGCGTGCGCGACAGCTTCATCAAATTAGCTCCCGCGTTCGAGATGCGCTTAGCCTTCAAGAGATTTATAACGTGACGGTGCGTGGCGTGAGGGAAACCCTCAAAACCGATCGAGCGATCGTCTACCTGTTTGACGAAAAATGGCAGGGTACGATTGTTGCCGAGGCTGTGGAACATCAGTTTCCTACGGCGTTGGGCACTGCCATCGCTGACCCTTGTTTTGCCGAGAACTATGTCGAAAAGTATAAGCAGGGTCGCGTACAGGCGTTGGAAGATATTTATAAAGCTGGGCTGACAGAATGCCACCTGGCACAGCTAGAACCCTTTAAAGTCAGAGCCAATCTGGTCGCGCCGATTCTGGCAAGGGGCACCCTGCATGGGCTGTTGGTTGTGCATCAGTGCTCACGGACGCGCGCCTGGGAAGCTCCAGAGGTAACGTTCTTTCAAGAAGTGGCGGCTCAAGTTGGCTTAGCGATCGATCGGAGTGAAGTGTTGCAGCAGCTTGAGCGATCGAGCCAGCAAGCCGAGCATTTGGCAGAAGAGCAACGCCAGCAGCGAGAAGTATTGCAACGGCAATTAGTTGACTTACTCTCTCAGGTAGAAGGGGCAGCGTCGGGCAACCTGACCGTGCGAGCAGACGTAACCGTTGGTGAAATCGGGACTGTCGCGGATTTCTTTAACGCCATTGTCGAAAGTCTGCGCCAAATTGTGGTGCGGGTGAAGCAATCGGCAACCCAGGTCAACACGGCGTTGGGCGAAAGCGAAACCACCATTCAAAAACTCGTGACCGAAGCGCTTCAGCAGTCGAAAGACATTACCCAAACGCTGAACTCGGTCGATCGCATGACGACTTCCATTCAGGCAGTGGCAGAAAGCGCGCATCAGGCAGCAATGGTAACCAATACTGCTTCAGTGACAGCAGAGGCAAGCCAGGAGGCGATTAACATCACTGTGCAAAGCATCTTTGCCTTGCGCGAAACCATGTCTGAAACGGCTCACAAGATGAAGCGACTGGGCGAATCATCGCAATCGATCTCAAAAGTGATTTCGCTCATCAATCAAATCGCGCTGAAGACCAATATGTTGGCACTGAATGCCAGCATTGAAGCCGCACGCGCGGGCGAAGGCGGCTTAGGGTTTGCCGTGGTTGCTGAAGAGGTGGGGGAACTGGCAACGCAATCGTCAGCCGCGACGCAAGAAATTGAGCAACTGGTAGACGACATCCAGCGCGAAACTCGTCAGGTGCTTGAGGCAATGGAGCAAAGCACCGTGCAAATGGTAGAAGGCACGCGACTGGTTGAAGATGCCAAGCAAAATCTGGGGCAATTGCGCCACCTCTCTCAGGAAACCGATCAGCTAGTGCAATCCATTTCGGAGGCAACCATTGCTCAAACGCAGATTTCTCAAATTGTCACACAGCTCATGCAACAACTTGCCCAACGATCGCAGCAGTCAGCTCAGACCTCTCAGCAGGTGACAAATTCGCTGCACGCCACGGTGGACATTTCTCAAGCATTGCAGCGATCGGTAAGTACTTTCAAGATTGAAATGCCAGATTAAGGAGGTAAAGGCATCGTACCGGGCACATGCTCAAACACAACGATCAGTTCAACCTGGCTAAAGGCGTGCCGCTTATCCCTTAACGCTGAAAGCTGACCGTCGTGAGGTAGAACTACTTCCTTTACAGCGTTGCATCCTGGCTAGTAGTTAGCTTCTGTCACCCTCAGAGTCGCTTCTAGCCGCTTACGCTCAGTCACATCTTTGGTACTAAAAAGAACTGCGTCAATATGTTCTATGGAGCCTTGAATCGGGCTAAGGGTGTATTCGTAATCGCGTAGCCCATACAGCGGCGTTGTAAAACTAATGTCACTGGTAATCGATCGCCCGGTCATAAACACCATTTCAAACTGCATCGTAAGCTGTGCTTTTAGATCCACGGGCAAATCAAATGCCTGAATGGTCTGCTGAAGCGCGTGACGTGGCTCTAAACCTAGTGAGCGCTCGCCCAAAGGGTTGATGTAAAGCAACCGATGAGCGCGATCGCAGACAAAAACGGGATCTGGCATCATCGCTAAAATGCGCGCTGGCAAACCAGGAGCGGATTCTAGCTCTGCCGTTAACTGCAACCGTTCAGCTACCGTATCTTGCAGTAGAGCGCTGCCATAGTGAGTGGAGCGTATGAGGTCGATCGTCTTCTGAGAAACCAAATCACTGCTAATTTCACTGAGTGTTGTAGAGAGCAACGCTTTGAGTGAATGACCAAACTGTTCCAGTAATTCGAGCCGATAGAGGGTGTTGCTATCTGTCAGCGTCGATTGCTGTAGATTTTTCAGCCGTTCTGCAAGGATTGTGACGGTGCCTTCAACCTGCTGTAGCTGCTGTTGTAGCATTTCAATGGTAATCGACGCTTTTGCGGGTAAGGCTAGCCCAAACGATTGTGCCAATGCCTCAGCAACGACCGTGGTCCGATCTCTCCCTGTTGCCCTTGCCTGAGCTTCGATCGCCTGTGCCAACGGGGCTGGAAAACGGAACGTCATTGATTTGCTAGTCATCAGCAGTCTGTGGGGAAAGTTTACTTGGTTAACAGGTTCTAAGAAGATTCCAGCATTTAAATGATCTTTATGGTGCGGGCATCTTGCCCGCGACACGAGCGAAACGCTCGCACTACAGGTAAATTCTGATCTAGAAATCACCTAAGTTCAGGCGCTTGTTCATGATGCACTGAGAAGACTGCTTCAGCCACCAAGACGAACCTTCAGGAAACACCATCAGCCAACATCCCCCCTGACGCGCGACCGTCATACATGTGTTCAGGTTATGAGATGTCCTGCTTGGAAACCATGCGTAAATCTACTCAACTTCAACCAGAAAAGTGCGTAGGTTTCTCGGCATAATTGCTGATATTTTTAGCAGTGTACCCTAGACAACGGCAAATTATAGGTACTCTTACGCTGGACTTACCGAAGCTTTATTCAGCTCTGGTGAACGTAAAAAATAGGATGATTTCTCTAGTAGACCGAAACAAAGGTTTTGCAACACCGTAGTGTGAGCGAGACGCTCAGACCCCGGGCAAGATGCCTGCCCTAGGGGCTGTCATCAATTACGACTACACATCGCTTGCAGCAAGAGTTTCAGCCCCTAGCTTGGTGTGTTAAGACGGGCGCTATCAGCATGATCGCGCAAGGTCTCGGAGCTGAATTGATGACGCGCCCTAGATGTGTCCTACAGGTTTCACAAATTTGAAGAACAGTTGAGGGGCAATGTTCCTAACGTCAGCAATGCTGTCCCATAGGCGGCTTCTGGCTGCTGCGATCGCTCGACGGGCACCCCCAGATGGCGCGATCGCAGGGTCGTCCAGGCAGCATTTTGGGCACCACCACCCGCTGTAAACACTCGCGTTAAAGGTGTGGCACCCAGCGTTTGCAACAGTCGGTAACCTTCCGCCTCAATCCGCGACATGCTTTCTAGCAAGCCATGCAGAAAAGCGACGCGATCGGCTGGTCGTGGCTCTAACCGTGGCAATAACTGTGGATCGTTTGTGGGAAAGCGTTCTCCAGGCTGTAGCAGCGGGTAGTAATCCAACGTGCTGGGTTGCTCCGTAGGGATACGATCGCTCAACGCCGCCAACTCTGCCGGACTAAAGAACTGCTGTAAGACAGCCCCACCCGTATTCGAAGCACCACCTACTAGCCAGCGATCGCCCAACCGATGGCTGTAAATGCCGTAGGTATTGTTTTCAACCCGCGTTTGACTCAGTAGCTTCAGCACCAAGGTTGACCCTAACGACGTGACAGCATCTCCTGGCACCATTGCCCCACTCGCCAGCAATGCCGCAATGCTATCGGTCGTGCCTGCACACACCTGGCAATGAGCAGGGATGCCGAGGTGCGTTGCGACTGCTGGCTGCACGTATCCGATCGGCGTTCCAGGGGCGACGACATCGGGCAGTACGGGGGCGATCGACAGTTCCGTCAGCCATTCCGGGTAGCGTAGTTGCACCACGTCGTAGCCCAACTTCAAACTGTTGTGATAGTCGCTGATACCAGGTTGACCGTGCAGCAGAAAGCTTAACCAATCGGCTTGATGCATGAAATAACGTGCTTGCTCAAAGGCTGGCTGCTGACTCCACCACAGCAGTTTCACCAGGCTAGAAGTGGCGCTCAGCACCGTTTGCGAACTGGGAGCATTAAGGTAACGCTCTTGTGCCAACCACTGCCGCAAGGTCTCCAGAGCGGAGGCAGCACGGGCATCATTGTAAAGTAGCGGTGGCAGAACCGGGTTGCCTGCACTGTCACACAACAAAACTGTGGCAGATGTGCCGTTGACGGCGATTGCGCTTAACCCTTGCCGCAGTGGACGATCGATATCCCCAAGCAAAGAGAACAACGTTTCCCGCCAACCATCGGCTAGCGCGGTGTCTGCAACGGTGCCAAACGTGCGGCTTGATTGATAGCAAAGGGTGGCGTGGGCATCAATCACTGCAATCCGTGCGCCTGAGGTGCCAAAGTCAATGCCTGCGTAAAATGTCATGGAATGGCACACTTGCCTCGCCTGGTCATTCAACAGGCTTATTGTCCTCTACTTCCCACGATCGCGCCGCAAAGGATCGGACGGCTTCACATGGTCGTTTGGCTGGGGCGGCTCATCCTGCACCTTCAGCAGATTCTCGTTGAGGCGCGATCGCTGCTGTGCCAAGCGCCGAATTTCTTGCTCCAGGTTGGCATTACCCGCGTCGAAGAAATCTTGTGAGCCAGAAGGCACCAGATCGCGCGCAAATTGCTGACGTTGCAGGGGCGTGAGGCGATTGACCTGCGGTACAGATTGCGCCAACACCGTAGTTGTAACCGCAAAAGTCAGCAACGGTGCTGTTCCCAACGTGATTAAGACGGTATAAATCTTACGGTTCATTTGCGTTCACCACTTGAAGCCTGTAAGCTCTTTCACATTAACGAACGTTGCCTTCGCGTGCCTTCCTCCTGTTGGATCGACTTCTATTGGATCGACTTTTATGAAAGCGTGATCGGTTTGGTTCAGTGCCGTAACTCGTAACTGATACCAATTCAATTGGAAGAAGTTGCCGCTCAATCAGGGGCAAACGGTGAAAGGGCAAAGGCGAAAGCGCTGATCGATCAACCTTTCGCCCTTCCCCCTTCCCCTTTCACCGTTTCAAATCTGCCCCACACTCCAACAAATCGATATGAGGAGCAGCCAATGGACTACGGACGCAAAGCAAGGATGCTACTCTTTTAGCCCGATCGCCTGAGAGAGTGACGTGAGTCCGCGATCGTCCAGTCGTTGCAGCAAGCCTTCCAGAATACGGCGCACCATACCGGGTCCTTCATAAATCCACCCGGTGTAAACCTGCACTAAACTGGCTCCTGCCGTAATTTTTTCCCACGCATCCTCTGGCGTAAACACACCACCCACGCCAATAATGGGTAGCGTGCCCTGCGTTTCCTGATAGATGAACCGGATTACCTCCGTCGATCGCTGTCGTAACGGAACACCGCTGATACCGCCCGCTTCTTCCTGCACCGCGTTGCCTGTCTCTGTGATCACCTGTGTCGCCAAACCATCCCGTCGAATGGTCGTGTTCGTTGCAATAATGCCCGCTAACTGGTGTTTTTGAGCTGCGTCTAAAACAGCCGCGATCGCGTCCCATTCTAAATCGGGTGCAATCTTGATCAGCAATGGCTTTTGTCCCTGATTTTCGTGCTGAAGCGCTAACAGAATGGGGTCAAGCTGGTCAGCAGCCTGGAGCGATCGCAACCCCGGCGTATTGGGCGAACTAACATTCACCACAAAATAATCGCCCCACTCCTTCAGCAACCGAAAACTACCCAGGTAATCAGCCGCAGCTTCCTCCAACGGCGTGCTTTTCGACTTACCCAGATTGATGCCAATGGGAAAGGCAACAGGGGGATATTGAGTTCTTCCAGCATCCAACTCCTGCCTTCTGCCCTCTGCCTCCTGCCTTCTGCCTCCCTCTAACGTCATTGACTCCTGCTTCGCTTGTGGAGTCAACAACGTTACCTCCTGCCTCCTGCCTTCATCCCCCCATCGCTCTCGCAACACTGCTGCCATTCTTGCTGCCCCCTCATTGTTAAACCCCATGCGGTTAAGCGCCGCCTGATCCAGAGGAAGGCGAAACAAACGTGGTGGTGGATTGCCCGGTTGGGCGTTAAAGGTTACAGTCCCAAGCTCAGCAAAGCCAAAGCCAAAACTTGACCAGACACCAGAGGCGACCCCATCTTTATCAAAGCCTGCTGCCAGCCCAATCGGGTTACTAAAATGCAGCCCCCACAGTGCTTGGGAGAGGCGATCGTCCGTCACACAATAGGCAGCGGCGAGTCGTTCTTGCAACCAGCGCCCAGGTGAATAACGATGCTGTTGATCCAGCCAACCCAGCGCACTGAGCGTTTGCTGATGCAGCCATTCTGGATCTGCCTTCAGCCCGGAAAAGAGCACGGGACGGATAAGAGACCGATACATCGCCACAGCAGTCTGGAGAAGATGACGTAAACCCTATCCAGCATACCTGGCTTATTTGGGAAAAACGGCATAGTCAGAGAACATTGCTTTTCAACCTTTGCTCCTTGGCGGTTGCTAACCGGGCTTCATGGTACAGGTTTAAGCGTTGCGATCGCTCCTGCCCCCATAGCGGTATGTCAGCCCGTTGTGCTGCGCGATCGCAGGCATTAACATACCTCAAGCGTCGCTGGCGATTTGAGCCTGTGCGTTTGGACGGAACCCTCGAAAACAACTAGGATGAGTACAACATGCCCACAGGTGTGGCAGACTCCTTTTAACGGATGGCGCACCTGGATTCGGTATAATTTTTTACCTGAACTTCGGTGTTCAATATCCATTTGCACATCGCACACCGCTCCGCTTACAGTCGTTGTATTGGCGTATTCATTCTGCACTAAATGGTTCAACCAAAAGAGCCAAACGCCAACGATAAACAGTTGGTTGCCCTGGGGCGAGTCCTGCAAATTTTGCGGGAAGAAGAGAATGCTGACGTTCTTATTGATACGGCGCTGCATTACTTAGAAACTGAATTTGAGTACAGTCTCGTCTGGATTGGGCTATACGATCACCTCGATCATCGTCTACATGGCAAGGGGGGCACCACGCCATCTGGCAAAATCTCGCTCCTCAAGCAGCGGCTTTTGCTGACTCCTGGCGATCTGTTTGAGCAGGTGGTCATTCAGCAGCGTCCACTTGCTGTACCAGATTTGCGGCAGGAGTTGCGGGCGGGTGAATGGCGGAAGACCGCGCAAATGTTCGATGTTCAGGGCACGGTCATTTTTCCACTTCGTTATAAAGATCGATGTTTTGGGGTGACGCTGTTAGGCTCGCCGTTGTGGGGCGCATCGCCTCGATCGGACGAAAAAGCTCGACTGTCCATGGTGCTGGGCGGTTTGGCAACGGCACTCTACCAAATTGAAGCAGAATGGCTGCGGCAACAAACAAAGCGCCCCGATCAGCCGCTCCTGGCTCTCTTGACCAAGCTGCGATCGCTCACGGGCTTGGGCGCGCGACTAGAAGCCATTGTGGAAGAAACGCATAAATTTGTGCAGCCGACCCGCACTAGCGTGTACTGGTTTGAGCGCGAACGCCGCTATTTTTGGCGACGCATCAGCAATCGGCAAAAGGCAACGGGCTTTAGTGAGGCAAACCAGCCTGCTTCAGGCATTACCGCTCAGGAAGTTAGCAGCTTTTACCAGGCGCTTCTGACCGATCAACTGGTGGCGATCGGCGAGGCACACAGTTCACTCAAAGCCGATACCACCAGTCGGCTCATGCAGCAAATTCGAGCGCGATCGCTGCTGGCAGCACCCATTCTGTTTCAGAACGAGCTACTCGGCTTTTTAGCCGTTGAAGGGAACGATCCCCGCATTTGGGAAGACGAAGAGAAAAGCTACCTGCGTGGAGCCGCGCAGATTATTGCCCTGATCGCCCCGCTCGACGACATGGAAAATACGATCGACCAGATTCAGCGCGATCGGGTGCTCACGGCTGAAATTGCCCATTCTATCTACGGTGAAGACGACTGGAAAGCCACACTCAAACTAGCCGCCGAACAAGTCTGTAAGCGGCTACGAGCCGATCGCTTTTTGGTCTTGCTGTATGACTCAGAACAAGGCACGTTTGACCTTTCCTACCAGAGCCAACCTGCAAACCGTCGTCCGCTCACGACACCCCTCAGCACCCTTAGCCAAGCCGACTGGCAACTGCTGGCAAAAAGCACCGATACCATCAGCATTGAAAATTTGGATGGCGATTTACGCTTACTGGCATGGCGCGATCGCCTGCTGGAACTGGGCGTGCGATCGCTCATTCTTTGCAATGTGTCGCTGGGTCGTCCGCTTGAAGGTCTTGTCGTCATTTGCCACGAAAGCCCACGCACCTGGAGCCGGACTGAGCATGATCTGGTGCGAGTCGTCAGCCAGCAGCTTGGGTTGATTCTGCACCAGTGGCAACTGCAAAAACAAAACGAACAACAGCAGAAGATCAACCAAACTATCCAGTGGGGCTTGACCATGATGCAGCAGACGCATCAGTTGGCAGCACTGGAGCAAGCCGCGCTGCAACAAATTGCCCAGGTGCTTCAGGTGCCTTTGGCGACGCTCATTACCTGGTCGCCCGGTGACGCAAAGGGGCGAGTGGTTAGTCCCATTTTCAGCAGCGATCGCTTCGCCATCAATGCCAACGCGGTGATTCCAGTTCGCTCGGATGCCTTGATTCAATGGGTGCTGGACAGTGATGGTTTACTGCCTTTAGCCATTGCAGACATTCCTCCTGAAACCCGACAATGGCTTAGCGGTAGCGCGATCGATCAAATCCTGGCAATGGTGCTACGTACCGCCCCAGCGCACGAGCCGTTAGGGATTGTGCTGGTGGCTGATGGGAGCGATCGCCAGTGGTCAGAACAACACCTGAGCGCGCTGGGTGCCCTGGTTAGCCAATTAGCCTGGTCTCACCGCTACCTGACCTTAACGCAACGGCTGTCATCGCAGTACGAAGCGGTAGAGCGGTTGAATTGGTACAAGCATCGATCGCTTGAAGAATTGCAGCGATCGCTCCTCCCAAACCTGAAGCGCCTGCAAGACTTGGGCAACCCGAAAGATCCGCTCTTTAGCACCCGCTATCAGCAGCTTGTGCGGCAGCTAAACGATGCTATCAGCCCCCTTGCCCCACTCATCCAAACCGAGCAATGGCAACTGCGAACAAACGCCCGTACCCTGTCGCTGGTCAGTTTGCTCAAGCGATCGCTGGGGCGAGTCGAAGGCTTAATGAAGCAACAGCAGCTCTGGTCGCAGGTTCATGATGAAACCAATCTCACCATCAGCGGGGATATTCTCAAGATTGAATTGGTGCTGCACGAACTGTTGCTGACTGCCTGCCAACGTTCCAATATTGGTGGACGCATCGACCTCTGGTGCCGCCAGATCGATAGCCACTGGTTTGAACTTTCGATTACAGACAGCGGCAAAGTTGAGCCACGTCTACTTACCGAGCTAGAAGTCGGGCGAACCACCGATCTACTGGCACCCTCAACCCTGAATCACCCTCCAGGACAACATCTCTACATCTGCCAATCACTCATGAAGCAAATTGGCGGCGAATTTAATCTCTATAAACTCGATGACAACCGCATTCTCAGCCGTTTGGTGTTGCCGCTAGCGGTAGGCGATCGTGCCAATCAGAAAGGGGCGAGGGGTGAGGAGTGAGGAGTCAAGGGAGTTGTTGGTTGTTGGTTTAGAAGGAGTGAGAAGTCAGGAGTCAGGAGTCAGCTTTTAGCCTTTAGCCCTCATCCCTCTGCCTTTCCACACTCCCCACTCCCCCTCGAATCGTCCCTCGCCAACGCTCGACCGCGTTTCTTAAGCCTGTGGACAGCCAGTGATCGTATTGGGGATAGATCGGCAGGCGAGGCGCTAGTGCCCAATCTGCTGAAGCAAGGTCTTTGACTAACTCAGCATCGATCGGATGGGGATAATCAGGATTCACTTCATCTCGCGGACCAATGCCACCGAGATCGCTTACGCCCGCTTCCAGACATGCAGCTAAGTGCGATCGCGGCACCAGGTTAGGCGGAATCTGGAGCGCGATGTCGGTGGGCAGAATACGTCGCGCGATCGCAATCGTTTCGAGCAACTGCTGGGATGAGAACGCCTCACCTGACCATGCTTCCGTCTGACCAGGGCTGTAGGGCTGCAGAATCACTTCCTGGATGTGCCCCCAGCGCTGGTGTACTTGCGCGATCGCGTCCAACGTGTCTCGTCGATCGTCCTCAGTTTCACCAAGACCCAGCAGCAACCCAGTGGTGAAGGGAATGTGCAGTTCACCCGCCTGCTCAAGCTGCTGTAGGCGTAAGGCTGGTTGCTTACTGGGCGCATGACGATGAACGGTTTGTAACAGGTCTGGGGTGACTTGTTCCACCATTAGACCCATCGAAACGTTCACGGTCTTCAGACGCGCCACTTCGTCGAAGCTCAGGGGACCCGCATTTGTGTGGGGCAAAAAACCTAGCGACAACGCCAACTCACACAGGTCGTAGATGTGCTGTAGCCAGGACGATCGCCGATCGCTCTGGGGATGCACTTCGCCGCTCAAAATCAAAATTTCAATGATGCCCTGGTCTTGTAGCGATCGCAGACACGCCTCGGCATCAGCCAGCGTCATCCAGGGACTTTTACCCGGATCCGTCCGAAAATTACAGTAGGTACAGCGGTTAAAGCACTCATAGGTTGGCACCAGCGTATAGGCAGGGCTATACGTCGCCAGTTTCATAAACACCATGCGTCAGGCTTGAGACGAAGCACTCTGGATGTAAACCTCATTAGAAAGCAATCAGCCATTCAACGAAGCACTCTGATGAGTTTACCATCTCTATTTAAGTTAACGGTAATCAAACCTGTCACGCCCCATCCTGCTCAAGCAACGAGGAAAATACCCATCCCTTATCCCTCATCCCTCATCGTTCTTCCTGCCGCCTCAATCACAGCACCAGAACTTTTCACGCCCCTGGCAACTGCGTTTTTTTGCGTAAACATTCTTGATGTGAGTTTTGACGGTGTTCAAGCTAATCTGCAACATTTTGGCAATTTCCTGATACGAGTACTCTTGCCGCAGCAGCATCCAGACTTCTGCCTCGCGCTCTGTCAAATCATACTTCTTGCGCTCAATCTGGATTTCTTCGTACAGGAGATCGTTGCAGTTTTCCAGCAGTACCAAAATGAACGCCTGCTGCTGCCCGCGATCGCTCGCTTGAGCACCAGCTAGTTCGAGCCATCGAGCGCTAATGCGAATCGTCTGCCCAGTCGGTGCCTGACACTCCATCACAAACGGGCGATCGCTCAGGCGATTCTCCCGCATCAGGCGATGACACACTTCCGAAACCTCTGCGGGTAGCTCGAGCGGGGGAAAATCATTACCCGATAAGTGTTGGCAAAGCGTCCGCGCCTTCGCGTTCCAGTAAAGCGGGTTAAGACCGCGAGAAGTCACAATCACACCCTGACTAAGGGATTCCAGTAAACTACTCCGAATGAGATTTAGCGTGGATGCTTCGCTTAGTGAGGTGCTGGTAGGTTTCGGTTGATGATGAGAGGGTTGTTTGGCGCGACGTGCAGAAGGTTTATTCGTTCTTTCAGCAGCACAGGAGCTAAACAAAGAACCGAGCGCAGTTGGTTCTAGTGAAGAAACCAGGAGGGGGGCTGTCATAAATCAGGACTCCACAAACGATGCAGTCATTGTGATGGCTGTCTTTGTGAAGACACAATGAGCAGTCTGTAATCAGCACCAGATTGTTGAAGAGCGGTCGCGTTGATTGAACAAGGGTGAACCAACCTGAAGTGAGGTGAAGTTTTTTCCGGATCCGGATTGTAAGACGCATCCAGTTGTTTAATAATGGACTCAATTTGAAGCGCTTAGCGATCGCAGCCAAAGCCGCAATCCTTGCGACACAGAAGCGCCTTGGCACAGCTTAATCAGCAAATAGCGCCCATTATCCAGATACATGAGCGTTTATTGGCAGCCTCGCTTGAACATGATCGGGTGAACTTAACGGTCGGGTGAATTCAATGGTCGGGTGAACTCAAACGTTGTAACCCGTTCTCATGACTCAAACTCTCTAGCTTCATCGAATGGTTCCAGATTCCGCAAAATGGCATTGCTGATGTCCCTTATTGTCGGTCTAACATTTGTAAACGTGCTCACCCATTTGGGTACTTTTCGCCACGCTTCCGCCGTAAAGTCTGTTGCTCCGTAAAGTCTGTTGCTCTCGCCAGAAAATTTCTACTGTTCCTCCACCGCTTCCTTCATGTCCAGCACCTTCGTGAGTTCTCTGAAGCCCGTGTCCCAATTCAATGAGCGCTTAGCCCCAGAACTGCTCGATCGTTTCTTTCCCCCTACCCAGCAGCGTGTCTACATGTCGATGCTGATGGGGCGGGGTGGACTCACTCGTCGTCGAGCAGAGTACTTTGTGCGTCTTTGGGCTTACCTTCTGCTGAAACAACGGCAAATGTTGGGGGTGAAACTTACACAGCCTTTGACCCAACTGCACTCAACCGATGGACTCATTGCCTGCACCCACCGAGAAGCGGCGGAGCTGTTTTATGGGGATCAAGAGCGGGGGAGCGATCGTGCGGCTGGCATGATGATCGATCGGTTTGTGGCACTGGGCTTGCTCGAAAAACAGTTTGATGGGCAAACCCTTTGTCTTCAGATTCGTTCCCTTCCAGAATTAGAAACTCCGATTCAGCCAGAAGTGGCAGTAACGCTGTTTCCAGATGCGTTCAACCCTCGGACGGATACGATTCCGATCGCTAATCTCATCGCGCGCACCTATGCAGAATTGATGAAGGATGTTGCCAAAGCGTCTCACAAGATTGCCAAAGCGTTACGCAGTTGGGCGCAGCAATATCCCAAAGGGTTACGAGTCCTGCGTCGTGCGGATAATCTCAACCCAGTGGGCATCAGCGTGCTTTTCCCGGTGACGAGTGAATCTGAAATGCACTTCTTTCAGCCGCCGAGTAAGAGCTTTTACCTATCTTCTGACACCGACATTGATCCCTTCCAAATGGCGATCGCTGGGGACGAGACCTGCACCTCTGTCTATATTCGATCGTGGGTCATTGATACGCCCTATCTTCAAGCTGAGAACATTTGCCTTTTATTAGAAGACAGCCGCGCAGCGCTCATCCAGATGCAGCAAGACTTTCCTAACTTGTGCGACATCTACTCGCTCATTCTGCATCCTCTATATGAAGATTTGCGGCTGGCGTTGGGTTTTCAAAAGACGTTTCAAGACACCCAGCGGTCTTATCACTGGGTTTACCTTGCCCTCGATCGCTTTTTAGAACTCGACATCAAACAGGCACTCAGCAGAATGAAACAGAGCCTGATCAAGTGAGAACGCCCTCAAGGCTCACAAAGATGAAGCAGCTAAAACTTAACGACAGTGGGCGATTGACGAAGGTGGTAATCTCCCCCTTCGATCGTCATGCCAGCATATTCTCATAAAAATAAACAAATCCTTAAGTTATGTTTACAGCCCTCAAGCTCTTACGCTACAGCATTCTTGCTTCCTCAGAGCAGCGGGCGATCGTAGCGTTTGTTGCGATTGCTTTACAAAAATAAACGTTCGGTTTATACTCATACACAAGTGGATAAAACCGCCCAAACACGTTAAACCAAGCACTTATAACTACCATGACGACCACTTTACAGCGACGCGAGAGCGTCAACGTGTGGGAACAGTTTTGCAACTGGGTGACCAGCACCGACAACCGCCTGTATGTAGGCTGGTTCGGGGTCTTGATGG